>Ga0214542_1006299_pt1 | contig 21771 bp, 12 predicted proteins | sample CNSS1metaG_FD_160096 | JGI IMG/M metagenome (GOLD analysis project Ga0214542, IMG submission 160096) | Root nodule microbial communities from cowpea collected in UCLA plant growth center, Los Angeles, California, USA - CNSS1 | ecosystem: Host-associated > Plants > Roots > Nodule | place: USA...
GCAGACTTGTCTTATCTTTATGGTTTTCCATAGTTTTCCAGAATAACTATGGTGGCGACTCCTAAATCTTTTTTAAACCCGTTTTCCTTTTCGGTTCGCCTTCCCGTCGCGATTCCGGTTGCGACACCTTTGACTGCAAAACCTTCAGGTTGTACCATATAAATCTTTTCCTCCAAGTCACCATGAATGAAGACTGTTTTCACATCAAGTTGGTCAATTTCTAAATTTAAACTTGCTGTCAAGCCAAGTACAACTCTGATTGAAGACATTTTAACCACAGGTGAAAATATCTCTTCAAAATCAATACCCTTCTTTTGACCAAAGCCCTTCACAACCAACCTTGCCTTGTACCTTGGTTGTGAGTTATTCTCTTTTGATTTTAATTTAAACACCCATTTATTTTTTAATGCTCTCTTACCTTTAGGCAGCTTCACCAATTTAAAAGTATGATTCTCATGCAATGATTTCATCTCCTCTTGCATGGCTTTGAACCACTTGTATTTCTCTTCATGCAACATAACTTCTTCATAACATTTAGGCTCTCCCCATCAGTTAACAACATAAACTTATGAGGGGAATATTTCTATGAGGGATGTCTTTCTCTAACAAATCTTCTCAAAAGAGGCTCTACAAGTGGTTCAGGAGGTGCTACTTCAGTCGGTTCATTAACTTCAATTTCAGGCATATCAACTGCATTATCCACATCTACATTCACATCTCCCCTATGATCAACAATTGTGATAGGAGGTTCAGGCTCAACATCAATGAACCTATGAGTAACTTGTTTTGGCTTTTCTTTCTTTTCAATATCTTCAATGGTTTGGTCCTCAAGAAAAACAACATCTCAGCTTCTAACAATCTTCTTGTCAACCAGATCCTAAAATCTGTAACCAAAGTCATCAAGACCATAACCAAGGAAGATGCACTATTTAGACTTCCTATCAAGCTTAGACCTTTCATCTCTAGGGATGTGAACAAATGCTTTGCAACCAAACACTCTCAAATGACTATATGAAACATCTTTCCCCTTCCACACCCTCTTAGGAACATCACCACTAAGAGGAATGGATGGAAAAGTCCACTGTAGTTCTCAATGGCTCACCCCAAAACTATTTAGGCAATTTTGCATGAGAGAGCATGCATTTTATTCTATCATTAATTGTGCAGTTCATTCTCTCCGCAACTCCATGCTGATGTGTCTTTGGAACTTCCTCTCAACCTTGATGCCATGCTCCTTGCAATAATTCTCGAAAGGACCCATGTACTCACCACCATTATCTACTCTAACACATTATAGTCTGCCTATTTCTCTTTCAACACTTGCATGTAAATACTTGAACACATCAAGTACTTGGTCTTTGGATTTCAAAACGAAAGCCCAAACCTTTCTAGAATGGTCATCAATAAAAGTGACAAAATAAGAGCAACCACTAATGGATTTATCACTCATAGTGCAAACATCAGTGTGAATTAAATTTAGAACATGTGGTCTTCTATGTGGAGGATAAGTGTGAAAAAAAACTCTATGTTGCTTACCAAAAAGACAATCAAAACAAGTTTCAAGAGATGTACCTTTAATAGAAAGCAACCCCTACCTTAAAAGTGTAACAAGGCCTTTCTCACTCAAGTGACCAAGCTGTTTATGCCATAACTCTATGGAACAATCCTCAACTGCATTTACTTGAGGTGTAGAGAACTTTGTTGTTGTCCAATAAATAGTATTCCGCTTCTATGCTTTTGCTACCACTATGTTCCTTTTAGTGCACTTCCATTTTTCATCACCAAAGAAATTATAATAACCATCTTCATCAAGTACCTTGATAGAGATCAAGCTTAGGCGAATATCTGGGATGTGTCTGACGTTCTTCAAGTGCAACTTGCAACCACTATTAGTCTTCAACTAAATATCTCCAATGCCAACAATCTTGCTTACCCCTTGGTTTCCCATCTTCACATGCTCAAAGTCACCAACAATATATGATGTGAAGTAATCACAATGTGGTGTAACATGAAATGAGGCAGTAGAGTCAACAACCTATTCATACTCCTGGTTGGTGAGATTAATAGATTCATCTTCATAAACATTGACAACTTCACCATCAGACACAACTGCAATAGTGATTACATCTTTATCTTCTCTTTTATTGTAATTATTTCCTCTATCCCTTGACTTCTCTCGCTTGAGGAACTAGTAGTCTTTAATCATATGTCCTGGTTTATTGTAATGGAAACATGTGATATTTGTCTTTGGCCTTGACTTCCCTCTTGATTTACTACGATCATTAAATCTTTGAGAATAATCATTAAATCTTTGAGAGTGGTTATTAAATTTCTGAGAATTCCTGTGCATATTTCTTCATCTTGACTCCATAACTAAAGTTTCATTTTGAGAAGAGGAGATAACTTTATTGCCAGCCTTTCTTCTAATTTCTTCATTTAAGAGGCTATCTTTGACCATGTCAAAAGTCAATTTTCCATTAGGAGCAGAGTTACTTAGAGATACCAACAAAGTCTCCTAACTGTCTGGTAATGAGCTAAGCAACAACAATGCTAATAACTCATCATCTAATACAATCTCCATTGTGGTAAACTGATTCACCATATTCTAAAAATTGCTCAAGTGCTCTGCCATTGAGAAACCATCCTTGTATTTCAAGTTTACTATCTTCCTAATAAGGAATGCCTTGTTCAAGGAATTTTTAGACTCAAACAGCTCACTTAATCTCTTCCATAAATTGTAAACAAGAGTCTCACTTGACACATGATGATAAATAAATTGATCTATCCATTGTCTGATCACACCAATAGTCTTCCTATTTATCTTCTTCCAATCTCCATCAGATTTACCTATGCAAAATAACAAATCTTCCATTCGAGATTTCCATATTGAATAATTTGTAGAATCCAATTTAATCATGGTTCTTGCACCATCATTATCTCCCATTTTCAAAGCACAAATCAAAGCCCCTAACCCGGCTTTGATACCAGTTGTTGGAAAGATCTAAAAAATAACAGATAACTAAACGGAAGCAAAATCCAGATCAAATCTTTCCTAAATAAATAATATGCAAAAAAATAAAATGCATAAAACAGAGAAGGGAGAAACCAACAAATACCAAAACTTTTAATGTGAGAAAACCTCAATATGGAGGAAAAACCCACGAGACCTAGTCGAGTAAAAACTTCCACTAATGATAATTAATGGGTACACCACAATTTCTCTTGGAGACTCCAAGGATCAATAGAGCACTATTTTCTTCACCAACAAGGTGGATAACAAACCCAATGGGTACTTTAAATAAACAACCAAGAGAACCCCAATATATGAGATATGGAATAAAACCTTTTCTTTAAGGTAGCTTCTTTGAGGATAAATTGGTTGTTCTTTCCTTGTTCTTCTCTATCTCTAATGACTTCTCACAAAAGATACTCACAACTTCTTTCTCTCTGTCTCTCACTCTATTTTTTTTCTTACAACAAACTTGATGCAAAGGTTGCATATTTAAATGGCATAATGGGCCGAGAACCCATAAAAAGTACCTCCTTTTATTTATTTTTAATTATATTAGTGTGAACCTAATAAAATTGGTGACCCACTAACGATATTTTTTTTGGTTAATGTGATGAGTTCATAGATTTCATTTGGTCATCCATTTTTATGTTGTTGATGTAGGTGGTTGGATCTGTCTCAACATTAAGGCGGAGTGAACAATGGAAGAAGCTAGTGGAAAGTGTAGAGAAAAGGGACAGTTTATTCTTAGTAAAAACCTTGAAGCGGGTTTTGACGAGGATTAAGTTTAGTTGAGTTGTAGAGCGTATAGGTGTAATTTATGTCGTTTCCTGTCATCAAGATAAGGAAAATCATAGTATAGTATTCATTTAATGCAAAAAAGGACACTGCATAGTCACACATTTTCTACCATTGGGTTGATGTTCTTACAAGGTAAATGTGAATAAATGGTATATAACCTTAGCTAAGGTTTTATTTGCAATAAAATAATTGTTTTATCTTAAAGATTTAGCAAACAAAATATGAGGCTAATCAACATTTTCACTCTACTATTCTCTCCCTATATGTTCTTTGCTGCTTATCTAAAAGCTTTATTAAATAATTAAGTGTTCATATATGTTTTATGTTCCTTATCTGTGTACCTAGGACATTTATTACAAAGATCTTTAAACAAAATTAGTACTCGGTACCAAAAATATATTTTCAAAAATAATTAAATATTTACGAACCAAACCTAAAATAAAATAGTATCATAACAAATACAAACCATAATTAAATCGTTTGTCACGTCCAAAAATCTTTAATGTTATTTGGTTACAATTATTATATTTATTCATTAATAAAGTTTGGAAATAAAAATAATTTAAAATTTAAGAAAGAAATTTAATTCCTCATAAAAAAAATAATTAAAAATATATTTAATCTTTTAAAAAATATAACCATTTTAATTTTTAATATATATAAAAATAACATGTCTTATTTTTTTCAAAATAATTATAAAAAATTGTTGTAATGAAGCTAAGTTATTTTTAATATCTTAAATAATAGTTAAAATTCAAATAAAAAGTATAAGTAATGTAATATTAATATATAAAATAATAAAATTTATTACAAAAATTAAATTTTAATTCAATAAAGTAGAAAAAAATTATGTAAATATATATCAGATTTGTTTTTTCCAAGATCTGACTTTATCTGCAAGACACGTGGTAAGATCTAAGAGACTGCTTTGTAAGTCTTGATGACTTTTGAAAGAAGTCATGAAGAGAGTTTGGGAGGTGTAAATATTTATGAGAGAGGATGAGTGAGTTTATACCTGATGCAGGGACATGATTTTATACGAGTTTCTGAGCTCATGATATATATTGCAAAGTTCCTTGTGAAATAATGACTAATACACTTATCATAAATAATAATCACAACGACTATATAACAACAATAATAGAAAAAATATCATTATAAATCAAACTATCGAGATAAATGACGTAATTAAGTACTATGATGGACAGGTATGTACAAAGTCATATTTGCAAAAACTAAAACCTTATTTAAATATTTTAAAGTATCCATTCATTTATCTTTCATTACATTGATAATCACATAATTTCTATTTTTAAGATGACAATATTGTTTTTATGTTTTTCTTTTCTAATATAAAACTTATCATTCTTATTTCTTTTAAAAGTGACTTCAATAAAAATTTATGAAATTTCAAATCAAATTTTTAAACGTAAAAGTTTATGACTTTTTCTTTAATTTTAGTTTTTAAAAATTTGATATTTAATTTTGATCAATTTTTTTCTTATTTATGTTTAGTTAAAATATTACTTTTAGATAAAAAAAATCAGAATTGTAAAATCCTTAATATTAAAAGGTGTATAACATATGTGATTAGAAAATTCAAGGACCTTAATCTTAAAAGTAACGAAATATAAAAAAAAAAAATATATATATATATATATATATATATATATATATATATATATATATATATATATATATATATATATATATATATGAAAATGTCATGTTATCAACAAAAATTTATCGATGGTCAAAAATATATGGTAAAGTAACATTTATCGAAGAATTTTACGGACAAAAAAAAATTCATTGATAAAACAAAATTTACCAACAAAATTAAAATTTTAACTACTAATAAAGATATGTTTCGATAATAAATCTCTACGTAAAATCTATTTGTAATTTAAAATTGTTATTACTGATGAATATTTGTTTTTGGAGGGAGGGTGTGGGCTTTGATTATTACTTGTTTATAATAAGGTATTTGAATGTATTAATTTATTGATCGTTAATGGAAGAGAAATGGCAAAAATGACAAAACATTATGTTTTGTTCATTTTCTACATTGTGTAGAAAAATAAAATTTGACTATTTTAACATGTTTTAAAAACAGAAAAAATATTTTTATTTATAAAAAAAAGCTTAAGAAAAACATTTTTCTTTTCTTCTCCCATTACGGTCAAACACAAAAATCTTGAGAATAGAAAGACATGAGATTGATTTGGCTTTGATACCCTATGATATAATGACCTAAACATGTCAAACAATTACAACAAACATATTCAAATCATTTAAAATGTGGAAACTAAAAAATCAACCTCTCAAGCATTGTGTTTGTCATTGACACTTTTATTCACTTATCTCAATACAAAATACTTTGCTCAAGAGAAAAACAAAATCTACTATATATCTAAGATAATCTTAGTGCAGGTAATTTACTGAGATAGACATTTTAATTCATTGACACCTGTGTTAAATTGAGGGTAATTTAGTTTTTTGTGTTTTGTGTTTCTTTCCCGCTGAAAACATTAAATGGTGATGGACGTTTCCTGACAGTAGGAGCCTTCTTCTTCAAGGCAATATAGTTGGTCGAGGTATTTGATTTTTTTCTTCTTCCGTTATCTTTCTTCTTCTCCTTCTTTTGCTTTCTTTCTTCTTCTTCTTCTTCAAGTTTATTGCTTCTTCTTTCTTTTTCTTCTTCAAGTTCATTGCTTCTTCTTTCTTCTTCTTCATACCAGCGTAAGTGTTTTTTATTTTTATTTTTTGTTTATTTTTTTTGGCTGATTGTTGTTGTTGAAGGTTCACAAAAGTTTTGTTTGGTGTAGGTAATTTATTGTTCTATTTCTTTCCTTTTTTTTGGTCGTGGATATTTTTTAATGCTTCTTCTTTCTTCTTCTTTATAGCAGCTTAAGTTTATAATTTTTTTGTTCGTCTTTTTTATTTTTTTTTTGTGATTTTTGTTGTTGAAGGTTGACAGAAGTTGTTGTTGGTGTAGTTAATTTTTTGTTGTATTTGTTTAATTTTTCTTCTTCTTCTTCTTGCTCTATTCATTTATGTTTGCTTCATTTTGATTGTAAAGGTCAAAGATACAATTTTTCCAATGTTTTTGGGGTCGAAGAAAAGGTTGATTTTTTTGTTTTTAGAAACTGTTGAACATGTTTTGTTGTTTTAGATGTTGTTGTATTCATTTTTTATAGTTGGTATACCTATTATGCTGTTTTTTTTGTTGGTGTTCGTCTGTTTTGATATTTTTAAGTTCTATCATTTTTTTGTGGTAAAACGTTTGACCTATTTTATTGAGATATATTAGATGGCAAAGAAATTTGATATGATCAAAGATATTGATGGAAAAAATGAGACTTTGAAACTTGTTGTTAGAATTGTGGATTTGTGATTTCATGGGATTCTAAACGAAATATGGAGATGATTCTGACAGATCAAAAGGTAATGTATCATTCTATTGTGTATGTGCATTACATATTTTGTATTTCAGAAAAAATAAATATATTTAATGTTTATGCATGATTATGCTGGTCAGGGTGATGTTATCCCTCTTATGATTAAGAAGGAAGACATTAGTACATGGGAAGACAAGCTAAAGGAGGGAGACAATTATATAATGCATAACTTCAAAATCTTAAACAACAGAGCTCAATATAGAATTTGTGACCATCCCTTTAAGCTATTAATTATCGGAGCAACGTCTGTACGACGACAACCAATTGCCAGTATACCTGCAAAAGTTTGGAAGTTCAAGAGTATAAAGGATATCATTGATGAACACTATTTTGCATATTTGTTGGTTGGTAAGTTTTTTTGTCATTCATTCATATATGTTTGCTATTTAATTTGTTATGTACATTTTCTCTTATGTTTTTTCCGTGTTAGATGTCATTGGTGTGGTGGATAATATGGAAGAGAAACCCAATGCCAAAAATGTTGTCTTTGACCTAAAGGACTTGAGGTACAATTGATTGTAATGTTATTATTTGTCATAAATGAAGTTTATTATTTCATTTTAATGCTGTTTTGAAGTTGTTGTTTCTTTTTTATTAATGCAGTGGTGCGTCAATCTGTTGCACTCTTTGGGATTCATATTGTATGCGATTGGTTAGTTATTGGAGGGAAAATCATGAAACACCTTATCCTGCTATTATTCTTACTCAGGCAAAGATCAAGGTTGTCTCATGTTTTATTCTATTAACAAAAGTTTTTTATATTCTTTATTGTTTGTGTGGGTAATGTGCATAATTTGTAAATTAATTTAAATTATTTTGTATAGGTCCATGGTCAGTGTCATTGTCTAGTTGTTGGAATGGATCGAAGTTGATATTGGGAGATGATATACCTGAACTAACTGAATTTAGGAAGGAATTTGCAAAGTAATATTTTTATATTATGACTATATTATTGAATAAATCTTTGTATTTGATAAAGACTAAATAATGTTTAATGTGTAGAACCTCTGCTCATGAAATTTGAGGAGGGAAACCAATATAGTGGGTCTTCCCAGATTAGTCATGTTGATAGGTATATATATAAAACTGTTGTTAAAAGTGTTTCAGAGATCCTGACTGTGATAGAGGAAGTTTTGATTTTGTAAACTTTTATTAACAATTTTTGTTATTATTAACCCTTCTTTTATTGTTGTAGGAGATTTCATGTGTAACTATTGCACATACACTTAAATTTAACTTAGGAAATGATGGATGGAGTTACTGGTTTGTAACTTATGCGCAAAAAGAACACATGAAGTTGGTTCTTTTAAGTGTTTGAATTGTGATGGTTATAATGAGTATCCAAGAATGAGGTTAGTAATAGCTGCCTAATATAATTATTTTACTAATTAGTAATAGATGCTTAATAGATTGCCTATGTTATAATCTTATTTATGATTGAATATATGTTTTCAGATACAAGCTTGAAATTCAAGTGACTGATGGAAAAAAGGTTGCTAACTTCATGCTTTGGGACCAAGATTGCATCAATTTAATTGGTGTATCTGCTGGTGATTTGCGAAAAAAAATGATCAAGGTAGTACAACTTTATTTTTCCATCAGTAAGATAATAGTGTCATAATAATAGTAATATTTCATTTCATCTTTCTTTCTGAAAATATTAGGATGGTGAGGAGGATCCTAAGTGTTTTCTAGAGGATCTAGACGTTATCTTGGGGTGTACTTTGGCTTTCAAGGTTAAGCTCCAAGGAAATAATCGACCTGCTTCAGTAATGAGAGTTTCAATTGATCGTGAAATTATAGCTCACATTAGTAGTCTTCTCGGACGAACTGAGGTTGTAATTTTAATTTTTCTGTATTGATTATGTCATATATTTGAGATAGAACTGAAAAGAACCAATTTGGCAGGTAATCAAAATTGTTGAAGCTAAGAAAAATTGTGCTTATGAAGTACAACCTGATACTGAGAAGTTGATTGTGAGTAGATTTTAAGTTGTCTGCTTTTACTAATACCCACTTTAATGTGTTGTATGTTTTAATGTATATTCAATAATGCAAGCAATTGTTACTGGAAAACGTATGAGTGGTAGTGACTTTGATATACATACTCACATTGGGAGTTCTTTAGTAAGTATTTTAATGGGTCTTATTGGTGGTCTGATACAAATTTATAAATTTGGATGTTAAATGTTTCAGGCAATAGAACTTGCTGAATGTAGTGATAATGCTGTATGTTGATACTGATAGTTCATTAGTAAGTATATTTTCAATACAATTACCGTCATAATATTACTGGACACTTCAAAACTTTAATACAGACTGAACATATGATTCATTGTAGATGTGCCTTTCTAGGATTGTTGATCTTGACCCAGATATTGTTTTATGTGTGACGCCCATAAAAGATGTATGTACTACTAGTAACCATCAAGATGTAGAATACATTCCATCAAATTTCATGGAATTTGATCTTTTAGAGGACATGCCATTAGCCCAACTGTCAGCTACAAAGACAATGAAGACTATCAAGAAGGAGAAATGATATTTAATTTATGAAAGTTATGAAAATTATTGTAGTAGATGTTATTTAAAAGTTTATGTTTGTTTTGTTAGAAATGTTTTGGCTCCTAGAAAGGCTACATTCCTTGATCCTGTTTTGATAAATTGCAAGGGTGGACCTTCTTTAGTAATATAAATAGTTTTGATTGTGAAAACCTACAAGAAAGTTGGAACAATATTTATATATTGTGTATCGTATGATATGTTAAATTCATTGATATTTTTAGAGGTCGTATTTAGCAATTGATAAATCATAGTCATTTTATATCTTAACTTCTCTAAAGTTAACACTAACCTATATTGAAAAAAAATAATTGTACTAGTCCATACGTTAATGTTTTTATTGTTTGAAATCAAAATCTTATCAATGCTTTTTAAAGTAAACTAGCATGAGACCCTCTTATCAATGCTTTTTAAAGTATACTAGCATGATACTCGTTCATACATGATCCTTAACATGTATAATAATTTGAACTTTTGTTTCAACAGTTGAATATTTACATTCGAGTCTATGCATTAAATTGTGCATTTGGATATATTTTTGAAAAGAATTTCTTATCTGGATTGATGAGACATGCATTTAATAAACCAAAAAATGTGCAATACGTAAAAGTTTATGGAGTAGTACGATATTCTAATGCATTAAAGCAATGATCAGACCCACATTAATAAACCAAAAAACGTGCAATACTTCAAGTTGATGGAGTAGTAGGATATTCTAATGCATTAAAGCAATGAAGTTGTTGATTGTTTCCTGCACTAGAAGCAATGTCAAAGAACATTATGCATTTACAATGTCATATATAATATAATGAAATGTAAATATATAAAGCTGACAGATTAGACACATTAAGGTGAAAAGACTTGCATTTAATAACCACAAATCATGTTTCCCAGTGACATGACTTTATAGTGGTGTTAAATTTGGCGGTAAAAATTCAAGATTCATCTATCCACTAACATGCAATTGCCAAAATATGAGTAATCATTATGTAAAAAAAGCCTTTAGTGGATAAACAAATAAGAATTTGGTAAATCAAATATGTTCAAAATGGTTGAAGCACAATGTACTCTACCTATTCATGAATTGAAGTAGTAACATTTTTCTGTTGATGAAGGAGGATTATGAAGTTTTTCTGTAATGTTTTCTAAATTTCATGTAGAAGTTGTTTGTACCATCTTCATATAAAAAGTTATTAAAGTTATTGTAATGGTTGATTCTAACCTTTATATAATCTGCAAATGTTGTTGCTTCTGAAATAATTCTCAATTTGTGTCATGTTTAATGTAGAATGATGGGCGATGAAAATACAATTTCAAGTTCAAGTGCAAGAATAAAAAGAAAACTGATAATACAGAAGAAGAGGATGAACGCTACATGCAAAAATCAAAAGCACGTTAAAAACAAAACCAGAGATTGTACACCATTAGTTGATGTAACAACTTATTTTGTTAATCAACATACATTGCATATGGAATCACAACTTCAATGTTCTGAAAGTAGATTCAGGAATGTTGAAAGAAATATTACTACAACACGGAAAAAGCTACAAAGTTTGCTTGAGAAGTTTGAAACTAGTGTCAATAATGTGACTAACGTAATTCATTGCAATATACCAACTCAATCATTTCAATTGGAACATGTTGAGGAACAACAATCAGATTCAGATAAGTCAGAATCATTTGATGAACCAATAGAAGGTAATAGTATTTTGTGTAATCAAATTAATACTCATTTCATTTACCAAAAAATACAATATTTTTAGCCTTATTATTGATATGTTCATGACTATTTATTAACTAGTCAGTGATGAAGTACTTGATATGAACCATCGAAGCATCGACGCTAATGCAAGATAAGGAATCTAAAAATTATTTTGGTAAAGATAATTGTTATTATATATCAGAAGTTGAACTATAATTATATTAATTTCCAAATTGTATGCAGATATAGGGGATCCAATCTATGTTTGTCAACATTGCAATGCTACCTCACATCGTGTATAGTTGAAGAGTTTTATATATGGGTTTAGAGTTGTGGATTCAATTGTTAGTCCATTAAATTTGTATTGTGATAACTCTGTTGCGTTATGGCTAAGAATAATAGAAGTGGAAGTCAAATTAAGCACATTGGCATTAAATATCTAGCCATAAGAAAACAAGTTAAGTGGTTATTGAGCACGTAGGCACTGAGTTGATGATTGTCGATCCTTTGACTAAAGGCATGCCATTAAAGACTTTTAAGGATCATTTAGTGCATATGAGAATTGCTTCCATGTTGTGACAATCATTATTTTTACTTTGATAAAACTCTTTTTCAATTTTTCTCATTTTTTTGTGCATATATTTGTTTATTTTGAGAAATTGAGTTTGACATAGAATAAACATATGGTTTATTCATTACAATTAAGAGTCTTTGATGAGAGACTTGATAGATTGTGATACATGAGAGATAATACCCACTTTTGGAGGACTTGTCACCATGATCCTTGTATTGATTGATAATGGGATAAATGGATCAAGTGGGAGAATGTTGGAAATTTTCCAAATATGATATGGAATAATATGAGATATTCACATGGTAAATTATTTTCATAGATGTGGTCAATTGTTAATCAATTTTATAATTGTTGCATAAATTTTTTATAATGTAATCCCATATAATTGGCAAAAATTTATTATGGCAACTACTCTATAATGGACAAAGATCTCTATAAATTTCACACGTGCTCTGTGTGCTTTGGGTCATCAAATCTGCTCTCTTCTACTCTACCATCAAAGTTTAGAGAGCGAGGGTTTGAAACAAAAAAGCACATTAAGTCCTTGATCCTTTTTCCGTATTAGTTTTACAATATATATATATATATATATATATATATATATATATATATATATATATATATGTACACACTTTCTATTTTTTTAATTGTTTGGTTTGTCATGGAATTCAATCGCATCTCCAGTCTATTTTTCATCTCATAACCTTTATGCAATTATGTTCAAATGATGTACGTGACTTAAATATTTTTTATGTCTCACATTTAAATATTTCTATTCTTTTTGAATAATTTTATTTATTTTATATTTTTCTTTCACATTAGAATGTTTAACTCTCTCAATTTAAGTGTTTAATAACATAAACCTTTCATTTACTAGGTAATATAACAAATTTATCTTCTTTATTATACTATTATTAATTTTTGTTTCATTTGAAGAACTATTTTCTTTCGCTAAAACATTTTTTCTTATTTTTCAACCATTGACTTTGTTGATATTTGAAAACTATTCTTAGATCTCTAAGGCATTATTCATCTTATCATACCCTTAATTATACATTTGTTTTCCTTTGTGCGATTTTAAATAGTCTCTCAAATTGTTTCTAAGACACAAATTTGATATTTTTTTAATATTTTTATTTGTTGTTTATTTTTATCATGTACAATACTATTTTGATATATTTTATATAATTATTTTCTATTTTCTAACTCATTAATCATTATGTAATTTTGTCACTATAATTGTATAAATAAATTTTATTTACTATAATATAAAAATTTAATGTAATTTTCATGATTTTTTTTTATCACCATCCAACATATATTAAGGTTTAAAAGAAACAAAATTTATGCTAAAATTTTATTATTTTTAGTTGAATATTTATTCTTTTCATGATGACGATCAAGTGATGAATTATAACTTTTATTAGTTTATAAAAAAAAGATTCATTAAAATTTAAAAAATTGAAGTAAACATAGATTTAAATATATTTTAATTTGAATATTTATTTTCCTTTTATATTTTTTTAAAAATATTTTTAAATTTTATCAACCAGGTTCTATTAGTATTTGTAAATTTAATAAGTGTTTTGGTTCTCATGAAATTTTATTTGCTATTCTAATTTTAAATGTATATAATTATAATTATAATTTCTTTCTATATATTTGATATGGAAGAAATAACTCTCTTCTTAATGTTAAATATTTGATAATATTATGTTTCCTTTATTGTAATTTTTTATTATTTTATAAAAATTAATTAATTAATATTGAAACGGTAAGAAAATGGGTATGGGTATGGGTACAAGAATATACCCGTTACCCGGTGAGGATGAGGATGAGAAAAAAGTTTGATATCCAGTTAGATTTGGGTGTGAGGATGGAGATAAATTTTTTTTCTAGAGATAGATATGGAATAGTGAAACCCATATCCGGCTTACCCGTTGTCGTCCCTACACAACTCTAATGTCAATGTAGGAAACAAAACCACTTAAGAAGTCTCTGACACCGTCATTAGAATTTTCAGAACTAGTAATATGATTAATTTATAATCTTCCATTAAACGTAGTCCCTCTCAAAATAGAAGCTAAGAATGATTAATTATGAGCCACAATAACAAAAAAAAAAAAAACCATTTAGCATGAGAACTGCAACAATATCGCTCACTTGTCTACTAGACTTAGATCCTAAAAGGCATGACAATATTGTGCTTGGTAGAAAGAGATAAGAGATCTTGTAAAGAAAGGAATAGTTTCAGATCATTAATTTGTGAAAAAATAAAAATGAAAAACTTATATACTAAAATCAATGATCGAACACATGAATAAACTTGACCAAAAAATGACATCAGTCGACACAACGGAGGATGATTGTAGAGGAGGAGCAGTGTCGACATAGACCACTGAACGAGCACCTCACCACGAACCAGTGATCAACACCGACAACATAGACCAGTTGCGCTACAAACCAACAAATGGGCACCAATGTCGACCACCTTGGTCGCAAACGACTGAACGACCATCACCGAATAGACACCATCACGAATCAGAAGGAAGGGAATGGAAGTTATGGATTTGTTCTATCATGAGTGAGCGTACATGCAAAACTAAGAAGAGAATAGGGAAACTAAAATTAGGGATTTGAGTTTTCAAGTTACTGAAACTGATTATTAAATTAATTAATTTTATTTAAGGATTCCGACTCACTTTGACATGTTTTTGACATGTTTAGTTTCAACTACTAAGCTAACATCAGCATGGGGAATCAAACCTAGAAATTGTCGTGGTAGAATATTTGTTTTTCATTTGATGCAATTGCATAAGCCCAAATTAAAGAAATTACAAAATGTAACATGGAAGTTGGAAGGTAAACATCGAACTTGAGAAAACAAACCACAAACACCTTTGGCCAAAATTGCTTATAGACCTAACTCGAGTAAGAGTTTTCTTTAGGGTGTGTCATCACCCACTTAACTCAAGAGACACAAAGACATACAGAACAACATAAACAACAACAAACCCTTCATTGAAATTGGAGAACGCTTCTCCAAACCCTAGCAGTACAACAACACTTTTTCGGCAGTCCTGCAAAACTTTTCACATTACCTAGTTCGCATCTCCAACATTATTGTTTGTAATTACCCAAGTCCTTTCACCAACGTTTCATAGCGCATATTATTGTGCAGTTTTGAGGGTCAAGTTGGTCGAGCTTTCGCTTTGGTGCTGTTGAATATTACGTTTTTGTTACTGTGCCAATTTTCTTTGTTATCTACAAATGTCATAGGGGGAGCCTGTATTTCTACTATAGTTGGAGGTTTTCTTCCCTTTTCCCTCCATTGGTTGTTATGGCAGTGGAGAAGGAACAACTTTAGGAAGAATTCGTAATCCACTACTTCTACCAAATTATTCTTAGTTGGGACTACTTTGCTCTCCTTAATGAATCCAAGGCAATTCACTTCATTCCTTACTATTTTATTTTGTTTCTATGTTTCTTTCTTTTTAATTTGCATTCCTAATGTCTTTTGGAATTTGGTGTTTTCAGAAGTAGAAGAACAACGAGAAGAAAGAGACTACGAAGTCGACACTTGTGAAGGTGAAGATCCGGTACACAGACATTGATGACTATATTGCAACCTATAAACCGTTCATCTTTGAAGAAGCCAAATCCCAGATCATTATGCAAAAAGATGAGGAAGAGTGTATCTCTAATTTAAATTATTTGTGTTTTTTTTAGAAGATTATTATTCTTCCGTAGTAATGTAGCACAGTTATTAATAGCATTTGTCTAAGGTCTTTATCCCTTTCTATACTATTCTTGTTAGTTGGGTGGTAGTGACTTTGTAGCATTAGTCAGAGGACTGTTAAAGCCATGTCTAAGTTGCAGTTTTCCTTTCTCGCTTCAATTTAAATAATAATAATAGGTTTGCTTTTCATGTGTTAAAGTTATAAGGGTCAACCAACATAGTGTGGTACAGTTGACAATGAATATACTTCCGAAGCACATAATCAAAGGTTCGATCCTAGGTCTGTGTTAATGGGAGAGTATCTATTAAGAGAGACTTGTCCTTTTAATAGACTTTTTTATTAGTCTTTTTAGTTGTCGGTTACGAGAGACTTAATAAATCTTTGGATTAGTCTCTATCACATTTCTAAGACACCTTAGGGACTAAATAAAGTTTGAAGGGTCTCTTTTCTTAAGATTTTTTTTGTTTGCCTGACCATAGTGACTGATTGGAAATTGAGGGTGGTAAATAGTTGGAATGAGGCATATTACTTTCATTTTATACAATTTTCGTGCGAAATTAATGAGGGAGAATCAATATCGCAGAATGATCTTTTGTTTCTTTCGAAAGATAATGTACTACTAGTGATAAGAAGTTATGTGTTTTGAGCTTTGAATTTTTATCCTATTTGAATTTGAATTGATTTGTTATCTGTATTTGTTGCTGTAGTTTGTGGATGACGAAAGATTACCTTCTACTTATGCATTTACTTTGGTGGAACATGTCCGAAAATTTTTTGACACTCGACTTGTTTGAATTAGACTTTATCTTGCTAGGGAGTTCTTAAAATTAGGACTCGGCAAAAATAATTGTACTGTACTAAACTTAAGTTAACTATATTTTAAACTAAAAAAAACTGAATTATTAATAGTAAAATTAAACTGTACTATTGTTTAAGTTAAAGTTTAAAAATCCGTACTGCAAACAGTTAACTGTTTAGAGCAGTACACTGAACTGTTTTCATTTCTCTTGAATCCCATTCAGTCTCTTGAATCACATTCGCTCCGCAAGCACCATCGATATTCAATCACCACCGAGATTCAACCACTACCGAAGTTTCCTGTCTTCGTTGCCTCGCCGCCGTCGAAGGTCACCGTTGAAGGTTGTGTCGCCGTCGAAGGTTGCGTCGTCTTTCTTGAGGTATCTCTTGTTGCTCTTCATCTCTTTATAGCTTTAGGTTTTCATTTCACTTCTCTTTTTTTTCCAATTCGATTTTTCCCTTCAATCATTCTGTATAATTAATTTATTTGACCCATCACGTGAACAAATTCGATTTTTGGCTTCTAGTTTCACGTCAGGGAAGTGGCAGGAGGTGGACACTGGAGAAAGATTTGTCACAATTGAAGGAGCATGGCAAGGGCTCTTTTGATGACCACGAGGTAATTAATTAGGATTGTAGGGAAGAACCCTTTCTTGTGTCATGATCATTGGCCTGTGAAGGACTATGCAAGGATTTTTTAGTGCTTGTATTTGACAGAAGAGATTGCTAAGGAAGTAGACAGGGTTGTGTTTAGGATTAGAGCTGTTGGAAGAAAGATAATTGGCAACACTAAAGCAGTGGAAATGCAGAACAATATCACCAATATTGGACCTTATTTTGAGCCTCTTCCATATGTTGTTGTCCACATGAGGATAGAATCAAATCTTCAATCTATCAGCTATGGCACCAATCACATCTCTTGTTAAAAATGCCTTGTTTAATTAATTATTCTTGCTGCATACTTTTAGAGTAGATGAAGAGTCCCTTTTTCTTGGCTCAACATTTTCACTTTTGGCCATGATTGACAACTTAGAAAGAAGGATTTTGATGTAGTGAACACACAATTGAGGTAAAGTTTCTCGTTGTGTAAATTGAACCCACTATTTTGAAACAGGTTTCTCAAGTCTGACACTTTTTTGGTTCTTAAAAAATGAAGTCACTTCGAAAGGGTAAGTTTTGGTTTCTTTACACATTGTGTTTATAGGTTGGGTGGTTGATTAATTGTATCCTTTGGTGGTGTCTATTTTTGTTGTACACTAGAGAACTTTTTGGATAGGAATTTGAGGATCTCGTAGTCTTTCCATGCATATACATATTATAATTAGGTTGGTGGCAACAATGTTGCTAATTTTACTTGGAGGGTTGGCCCTTTTTGAGCAAAATCATACTTTAATTCTTGGTTGGAATGATAAATTGGTAAGATTATGGTGTTACCATCTTTTATTGGTTTGTCTTGTCTTGTAACCATCCTTATAAAATTCTCAACGAACTAATGAATAATTCATTATAAACCATTCAAACATATATCAATTTATTGTTGTTTGGCTAAGTGATTTACCAATTTGATTGACTTGTTTTCAAATCCTCACATGTCTTGACCTCAAATAATGTGATTGGATGTGCAGGGTTCATTATTAAATCAGCTTGCCATAGCCAATTCAAAGGAGCATCTGTCATATGTAGTGGATTTCTTCATCTTACATAGGTGAGCAATAATTTACATTGATTATTGTCGATGTATAATTTTAATTACTTAATTCTCACTTTAAGACTATATGTATTTTAGTTTTCAAATGATAATTTATTCAATTATATAATCAAGACATGTGTCATATTGCTTACCTTTGTCTCTTCCATTGTAGTACATATCAATAAAACAGTTTGATATGCACCATTGAAAAGATAATGCGTAAAGTCCTTAATTAAATATTTTAACATTTATGAATTGAAAAGAGAATACTTATAATGTAAATAATGAAAGTATCAAGATAAAAGAAATAATGAAGGGGTATAATAATATGTTGGAAGCAATTGAAATATAAAAACCATATACTAAGTTAGATAAAGCGTTGGCTATGATGAAGTTGGAATATGTCATATTTACATTATCTTCTAAGCAGAATCTTTCTCTAAAGACCACACCAAATAAATAACATTGTTTTTGCAGCTATAGAATACAGGATATTCTGATTTGGGCCGGAATAAGCAAAATTATTATCTTAGAATTCGTAAAATGCTCACATACCAAACCAGCTTTATAATTTTCTATTTATTTTTTTCGCATTAGATTTGGTAAATACCTGGAAACGAATATTATGCTCAGGAACTACATTTCTTTTTTCTAGAACCACCACAGTCCTGCCGACAACATCAAGATATGAATACTTGATCTGCAAGGTTCAAATTAAAACCATTTTAGCTGCAAGGAGTCAAATGCTTTATGCTACAAGCACAGCAAGTGAAATTCTTCAATAGGAGAATCAAACTAGAGAACAAAAATGAATTATCTTGGAGAACTTGAAGTTAAATTGTATATCTAGACCATATACTATTTTAGTCGAAGATTACTAAATGAAATATTTCTTTAACATATTGATACACCCACCCCTTTTTCCTTTTCGCAACAAGTTGAGTACTTCTGATTTTTTAGTACTCTGTTGAAACTATAGGATGGGGGAGCGTGGCGGGGAAGAGAAGACACTCTGAATAATTTATATTATATGTGATGTATGTTATAGTACAAATCACTGCACCACTAATCAAGTTGAGTATTGGTGCATTACAACAAGTACACGTTCTACTCAGAGCCAAGTCCCACTTTGAGGAGATTTTCTCAATATATAAATATGTAATGCACAAGTTAAGGTCAAATCATCATGTATGATGGCAATTTGACCACACAGTAAAGAATTATATCTAATATATTCATACACTGTATCCTCAAATCATCATGGTACTGATTGAAATGCTCTATTTAGAAGAGGGCTTAATATAGACATTGATCCCTGATTATAAGATAGAGAAATGCAGCTGATGCAATTAAAAGTCACAAGTGCACATGTTCCATCTATTTAATGCAGATGAAACTTTGACTGCGGTCGAAAGTTGAAACTAAACCAATGTTGAACGAAAATCATATCTTAAGAGAAAATTACCTCTAGATGCTGCCTTACTTCAAAAGGAATCTCAGCTGTGGGATCTTTGGATCCCTCCGGCAGCACAACCTGAATTTTAATGGTTCAACAAGAAAGGTAAATTAAACCTCCACGTTTGCATACAAAAGCAGTTGAAGCAAGGAGAACAGTTTTCATCTACAAAACAAATTATCATCAACCACTGTTTGATTGTTTACCTTCTTAATTTCTTCTTTTATGAATACTATAACTTTATTTAATGTGATTATGCATTTTTAGTTATTGTGCTGTTGTTATTTATGTGCTATTTTGATTGATTGTAATTAATCTCTTTAGTTATAGGTAACAGTATTTTCGTGGCGTTGTTGTTTTAAAGCCAGATATTGGCTCTGAATCATTTGTTTAATGATTCTCATAACGGGTATCTCGTATAGCATGATACACCTTTCTTTTGAACCTTACATGTTAAAGTGTTTTCTTCAACATTTTCTTTTGTTCATTCTGAGTTCTACCCAGGCTTTTGTTGGCATCTGATTTTTGAAGATGAGGATTTGTGCTATCTCATGATATTTTTAATTACAAATGCATGTAAGATTCAAATGGTTGAAATCCATGTAAACCTAATCACAAATATGTGCCTCGAAACTCTTTGAAAATCAGCCATACCAGTAATGTGTTTCTGTCATCAAACTTCACATCTATTGGTCATATTTTTTAAATAAAAGGCGAATCAGAAAATTTTGCTTTAAGAAAAGAGTTTTCTATTATCACTACAGAGGTCAAACTCTGTCTCTTGCATTAGAACATCTGCCTCAGAACTTCAGCTGCAAGCCTATTTTCGTTTGCTTTTTCTTATTTTCTTTGTTTTGAGGGAAACTACTGTGTTCCCATGGTAGAAGAAAATGAGTGATGGACACAGTTTAGTACTTAAGATTATGATTAATTCACAAGTAACAACTGCTGTGTGCAGCACTAAAATGATTAAATTTACAAAAGAAAAAGCATAGCACACTTAGTTGTATATATTTATAATTTAACATGAAAAGTAGCCAATGGTCTCTAGGAACATTTCTTTTTTTTTTTTTTACTGATATAAATATGTAATTAGGTTGGAGAAGATGAATTCAGGTTGGAGAACAAAACAATCAAGTTTATAAGCCGCAATCTTGGATCAGATGGATTTTACATTGCCAAAAATTGTCGAAACTCTCACACCAACTACTTCTGGGATTGATCCTTTACCTCCTTGTATGGCTACATCATCAACTGAGCATAGTAAAGGTCAGTCAGATGTGCAGGGACATTTTACCAAAACAAGATCCTTATTCTGAGAAGAAGGCTAAGTGCAATTACTGTGGTGATTTGATTAAATATTTGGTTGGAACAAGTGGGATGAGGAATCATTTGATAAGATGCAAGGAAAATCCTAATAGAGAAGCATTCAAAAGGAAAAAAATGTCATCATCAACTACAGAAGGGGCTAGTGTTGGCCTTTCACCAACAATTTCTAAGTTTGACCAAAATGCATCTCGAATGAAGTTGGTGAAGATGTTTGTGAAGTCCGAGCTTCCTTTTCGATTTGTGAAAGATGAAGACTTCTGTGACTTTGTACGATCCTTGCAACCACGGTTTGAGGTCCCATCCCGCACTACATTGAGGCGTGAAATGTGGGAACTCTATGAAGAGGAAAAAACAAAGTTAAAATTTTTTCTATCAAAGCAGTGTGGGAGGGTTTGCTTAACTATAGACACATGGACTTCAATCCAAAACCTAAACTACATGAGTTTAACAGCTCACTTTATTGATGAAGATTGGAAGCTTCACAAGAAAATTTTGAATTTTTCTCAAACATCAGGTCATTTAGGGGAGCTCATTGCTAAACATGTTGAGGCTTATTTGAATAACTGGGAGTTGAAGCGAGTCCTTAGTGTCACTGTGGATAATGCTACAACAAATGATGTTGGGGTCCAATACCTCAAAAGAAGGATG
>Ga0214542_1006300_pt1 | contig 21767 bp, 20 predicted proteins | sample CNSS1metaG_FD_160096 | JGI IMG/M metagenome (GOLD analysis project Ga0214542, IMG submission 160096) | Root nodule microbial communities from cowpea collected in UCLA plant growth center, Los Angeles, California, USA - CNSS1 | ecosystem: Host-associated > Plants > Roots > Nodule | place: USA...
CCCTTTCATTGTTCTACAGCTCATTACAAGCCCTTAGCCTGAAAAACCATGATTATTCCTACCTTAGGAAATTTTGGAGCTTTGGAATTGTTTTGGGAATGGGTGCTCAATTAAGTGTGGTCGCGCATAACAAGTGTGGTTGTGCGTGCGCTTGTTATCGGTTCTTGGGATTGCTCATTTGTATACCCAGGTGGGATTTCAAAATTGTTGTTTCTCTGCATGTTCTTTATATAGAAAAACAAAAAGAAAAAGAGAGAAAAGAAAAAGAAAAGAAAAGAAAAGAAAACAAAGAAAAGAAATAAAAAGGATTTTTGATTTGAGCATTGTGTAAGAACTGAAGTTGGAAGTGTTGGTGTTTAGGATTACTTTCATGCTTGATTGAGTATTATTCCCAATTGCTCCTCTATTTCCTTGGTTGCTTAGCTACTTATCCATATGTTCCACACCTTGTCCTCAGCCCCATTACAACCTTGAAATGTCCTTCTGATCTTGACCTGCATGTGTTTTTAGTTTATTTGTTGGTTCTAGAGGCTTGCCAAGTTCGTCTGATGTTTGTTTTTCATGGGTGCTCTGAGAGTAAACAGTAGCCTAGAGATTTGAGTGATACGGTGTTATTTCGTGAGGTTATGTTGCTTTCAATTCTCTCTTTGAGATGAACTGAACTAAGTACTTGACATGTTTTGAATTGCTTGGATGATGTTCATGGATACCTTGCAGCTTTGAATCCTTCTGTGTTGTATGTGTTTCCCTTTATCTGTGTTGAGTCTGTTTATCTTGTGTCTCTTTTTGTCTCTCTTGTTATGTTTGTGATGTCCGTGCTTTGCTTTACTCTTTAATTTTTCCCAAGAGTGCAAAAGGGTAAGTGTGGTCGATTTTGATGAGTCATTATTTTCTTCCATTCCACTAGCCTTTGTGTACCCATTAGATAGTTTTTCAGTGCTTAATTGTTCATCTTTAGAGTGTTTTTCATCTGTTGGGCTTTATTGGGCCACTGTTCCGAATTTGGACTAATTTCACTTTATTTGGCCTAATTTTTTGTTTTTAATTATATTTAGGTATTTGGGTGAAGCATTTTTGGAGCTTGGACATCAATATTCAGTTGAAGAGAGTCGCCACATCATTTCCACATCATTTCCATGTCATTTCCACATCAGTAGAGTGAATGGGTCAACATTAGAGGCCTAGGAGTGGCATTTTTGTAATTCTGAGTGGCAAAATGACAATTTTGTAAATAAGAGTGGCAGGGGTGAAGTGACCACGCGTTTTTAGGTTTCTTTTCCATGCACTAGCCGCTTTTTCCCTTCTCCACTCTCTAAAACCTCCATTTTTTATGTTTTTAAGCTTTGAAAGGTGACCCATGGTGGCACAAGCTATTTTTTCACGTTTTCCACTCGTTTTTGACATTTTTTGAGTCTTGGACAGCAGTTATTGCCTGTATTCACGTTTTCTACACTTTGGGTAACATTTATATTGAAGCATTTTCGTTTTTGGTGGCTGTTTTCGTTGTTCTTCTATTATCCCTTGCTCATTTTCGTTTGCTGCACCATTTTAAGCTTTCAGTATCAATTTGAAGTCATTTGAACGGTTGAATTGCAAATTTTGTTGAGAACCCTAATTCAGATTCCATGAGGAACTAAGTTTATGTGTTGATTCTTTGCAGATAATAGATTGAAACCTTGAGATTAGTGTTTTGTTCGGTGGAGTTATGTTAATCTCTCAATTCTGAATTTGCATTTGGGTTTAAATGAAGAAACCATTCTGTTTTTGCTTAATTTACAGAGTGGAATCATTGTGTTTTCATGCTTAGTGAACTGTAGCAGATTCATGGATGTGTGCTTTGCTTAATTGCACTTGAGTTCGAGTTCATTTGTGCTTAATATTTAATTTGGGTCTTATTAGAGTTAATATAACAATTTTGAGTTGTAATCCGTGATTGGTGGATGTTCATTTGAAGCAAAGAATCAACGCTGATTTTAGATTGATTTTGCACGTCTGCATTTAAGTTTTCAATTGTACGTTGCATCCGTAAATCTGCCAAACCCCCCTGTGTTATTGTTGTGTTCATCTGGAAATTGAAGCTTTAAATGAAAATATTGGTCGTTGGGAGATGACTTGGTTCACTTTCATATACTGCATTTTAAGTGTTTTAATTTGGTGGGGTACAGCCTCTATCAGACCAAAAGATCAGTTTCTTAACTATGTTTCTCTCTATATTCTGGTTTACCAACTTGGTTCACAACCCCAAGGTTTCACAAGCTCACTCTTCCTGTTTCAAAGTGTGCTATCCACGATCATACCACTTGTATACCAACCTTTCTTACTATAATACCTAAATCAACAAATCATTAATGCGAAGTCCAGTGTACTCAAACCTATAGCTATATCCCATGTACACTAAAATTTTTAATCCTACATAACTCTAATTTACTCATACTTCTACTGCAATATGTTTATTATTAAACTCCATCAAATTTCCAATTTAAACCCCAAGTTAATCCATACCATCAATTCATAACTAAAAAAATCTTAGTTTCTGTCTAAGGCTTCATACAGGGTTTTCTTGAAACTCCACTTCCATAGCGACCCCAACTTGCTAGTATAGCAATAGAGCCACACATGGACTCCTTCTCTGCTCTGTCACCTGGCGGCACCTAGCCTACCGCCAGGCAGTACACTAGTTCTGGGCAACCCAGAATTCTGCATTGCACCAGCAAGAATCCAATTTTTCCCATTTCGTACCTGTCTCGTAACTTTCCATTTAATGCCCTTTGATAATCTATTATTAAATTATACTTCCTATAGTCTATATTTTATGCCCTTTTCCGCACGAAATTTCCTCCAGAAACCAAAATCCCCAAGTGTTCAACCCTAGAACGAGATTATGTCGGGATCATCCAATTTTTCCTTCATCACATCATGAATCACAATTGATCACTCCCATTTCATCAATTAATTATCTAACTACCCTTTCCAGCACCGATTAAAAATCATCCAGAACAGGTAAAAACTCAAAATCGAGTAAAAAGTGGCTCGCGCCGCCTGGCGGGTATTCATCACCGCTATGCACTTCAACCAAAACCTAGAAAACTGGGTAAACAACATGTGTCGCCTTACGGCTAGGGATGTGTTGCTAGGCGGTTCCTCCCTCAAGAACCTAGAAACCACTCAAAAAGCATTAGTCGCCTGGCGGCTATGAATAGCCCACCAAGCAGTTTCTGGAAAATTTCTAGAAACGCCACAATTCAAGCAGAAAAAAAGTATATTCATGCATTTCATTCGACATATCATGTAATTATTCACGCACATAATCAATAACGAGTAAAACTCCCCTAACCTGGATCCTTTTGCTTAAAAACTTGAATGGCTCTTGATTCTCCCTTACTTCCAATAGCCTCCCTTAGTTCTCCTCAAAACAGCCTCAATAATTCACTCAACACACTCTCTTCACTCTGATTATTCTCTCCCCAACATGAAAAACGAAAATTGGGTTTAATGCTTATGATAATTGTCATTCAAGGCCATTATGGAGTTATTTTTCAGCCCCTTTGGCTGCCTTCATGTGGCTGCTAGGGTTTCTACCCCTTCTCCTCTTTGCCAAAAACAAGTCTAGCAAAAAGAAAGCTTAGTTTTGTGTTCACCAAGGTTCAAACCCATAACCATGCCAAATGTTCAATTCAATGCATAACCATTCAACCAATTCATGTTTCATGACAACTTAACTAATCCTATGATTATATGACCACTTTACACACCCAAGCATAATTATAAAATTCACTATAATAATTTAAATAAAACATAATAGCATACATAGGACTTGAACCCATGTCCTCTTAACACAATAAAGTACTCTCAACCATTTGAGCTATTACTTTTCCACATCATACAATTTAGAATTTAATGTCATAAAGGCTTCCACTATCCACATTTATTAATTAATTAATTATTTAATTAATTAAATTCCACGGGTCTTACATTAAATGTCTTCACCTTTTCTATCATGGTATCCCACCACTCATAAACCAAATGAAGAGTGGGACTATCTTATCACAAACTCAAAGCATGTTATATATAGGCTGAGTGAAATCCAAAATATACGTAATTTTGTCCCACCATACATCATTCAAAATAAATTCTTTAACAACTTGGGCTTTGCCCATATCATTCGCTTTATAAGAACTCCAATCTTCGCTGATGACCATGGATTCCAATGAAGGTTTCAAAAATTTAAACCTTTTCATCATCACTATAGCAGATGCAAAGCGTATATCCGCAACGTCAAGTAACTTCAAATGTGAGAAATGATTGAAAATTGCCAATCTAATGGAGTGATTCATGATAAATTCCTAATAAAGGAAATATCATCGATAATTTTTATAATCCAACTACACTCACCATAAACAACATCATTCCTTTCAACATTCTTTGTTGCACATATGTTCTTCAAGGCAAGATTTAATGTATGCAGAACACAAGGTGTCCAAAAAAATTTAGGAAATAAACTTCCAATGATCATTATAGCAGCTTTGCATATAGGAGCATTATATATTACAATTTGCACAACATTTTCCCTTACTTCTTTAATAACATCAACCATCTTGTTCATTATGTACTGCTTATTCTTTATTTCATCAAAAGCATCAACGACTTTTAAAAACATAGGAGCCCCCTCACTCGTGGCCATAAAATTAATTAAAGGCCTCCTTTAGGAATCTGACCATCCATCAAAGACTATGCTAACCCTTGTTTTATTCCAAGTTGATTTAATTGGGTTGAGCAACCTTTCAACGTGTGCTCTCTCTTGTTGTAATAAGGTTGTCCTTAATGCATTGTATCCAAGAGGAACAAAACCACTAATATTATGATTTGCAGCAAACAAATATGAACTGACATAATATGGGTTTCTTGCAAGGTTAAAAGGCAATATAGAAGAATAAAACATTCTAGCTATAAGAGCATTGAGATTGTCTCTATCGTCCATGTTGAATGCCCTCTCTAAGGGACCATTATTCCTTCTTTTTAATGAACTATTTTCATGTCTATCTTCAGTGGGCAAGGGAACGTGCTTAGGTTTTACTCTATTTTCTACCAATTCAACAATCAATTTCAGTTCAACCAAATATTCTTCATTGACCTTTGAGCACACACTAATTCAAGACCCATGAATTCTCAATAAATGAGCTTTTACTCTAGAATAAGAACTTTTAAAAGTTTTTTGACGAAAATTGCAAGCCCATCTCTTGTTCCCCCTCCTTCTACTCCTTTGTTTAATAAAGTGACATATGCCCATAAAGGCACATAATCAACTTGTTGAACATTTTTTGAAATAAAATTACTTGAAATTTTTGAGTTAGAACTAGAAGAATTTTGTAATGGTGTTGACATTTTTTCTACTCGCCTAGCCATAAATAAAATATTACATTTGCTTTTGAAGTATATAAAATCAACACAAAGCAAACAATAGTGAAAAAAAAATATTTAAAAGAGGAAAGAATACTTTAGAAAGAAAAATTCCTTAAAAAGTCGATCAAAGAAGTTATAAAATGCAATCCCTCAAATACTTCCAAAATAATAAGAATAGAATAATTGAATATCACTTCAAATAACTTTGTTTCGTACTCTTTTAATAACACATCACATATATTTACATAGATTGTTATTATTCATGGTTTGTTGCTATTACTAATTTGCCTATTATCTAAACAAAATAAGAAAATATAAACTTAAAACAAAATAATTAAATATTTTGATTTTAAAATTTTCATTTGTTTTTAAATTATATGAGTAACGAATTTTTTTAACCACTGTATTTATTACATCTAGTTAAGTTATTGTATTTTTTTAATTATTGTTTTACATATAAATATTTAATTTTATAGTTTATATTTTTTAAACTACTGAAATATTTTACTAATTGTAGAAATTTTGTTATTAATATTTAAAATTGAACTTGTATCTTATTTTAAATTATTTTTAGTTATTGTAATCATTATTTAAAAAATTAATTTAAAGAAATATTGAAAAATAATTAATAAATGTAAAAAAACAAAAATCTATTTTTATTCTAGTTGTTAATATTAAAGAAAGAATTAAAAGGATAAAATAAAAATTTGTTAATAAATTAAATTACCAGAAACACGGTTACTAAATTTATTTAAATATATATTTACATTATTAGTTAGGTTATTAGATTGATTTGTTAGTATTGGCACTAGGTTGTTAGTATAATGATAACAAAGATGATAATATAAAAAAATAGTATATGAATATATGAAGGTTTGAATAAGATATGATTAGCTTGTTAGACCCTGTTTCAAATTTGTAGCTTGAAATCAGAATTTATGATGTTGCTGCAGTAAATTGCGAATTTTGTGCGTATTGAGGCGTGTCCGTGTCAAACTCGTCCTTGACACGGATATGCAACGATTACCAACATGTTCGTGCATCCATTCTATATATTATCAATACATCAATGAACAACTAATCCAAAAGTAATAACAAAATCAACAAATAATATACTTAATTTTAGGCAATTTACAATTATACTTAATTTAAGTATATTATTTGGTCTTTTAAAATTATTGATTCATCGTTACCATAAACTAACACTTGATATAATTATGACTTTAAACAACAACCAATCTAAGAGTCAAGTATTTAGGGTGAGAGTTTATTTTTCAACCCAAAGTTATATATATATATATATATATATATATATATATATATATATATATATATATATATATATATATATATATTTTGTGTGTGTGTTATTAGGGGTGACTTCAGGGTTTAAGAGGTCTAAACCAAACTTAAGAATGAGGTTTTTTTATTTTATATTTATTTTTTGATTTTTTTTATGAAAAATTATTTATTAAATTGAGTTAAGACTCTGACAAGTATACCAGGTCATGCAAGTAGTAACCGGTAAGATCGGGATATTGTTTTTTATTAGACTCGTGTATACTAAATAATCATGTAAATAATAACTAATTTAAACTAAATAATGAATCCATATTTTGAGTTTCATGTAAAAAAATTAATTTTGCATAAATGATTAAATTTGAACTTTGGAAGTTAGGGGCATTTAGTGAATAGAAAAGATTAAAAATTATAAGACCCACTAATTTTAAATAATTAAATAAATATGAATTTAATTAAATGAGGTTAGTGGAAGCCTTTATGGCAATTAATGCTAATCTTCATGACGTGGAAAAGTAGTAGCTCAAGTGGTTGAGTACTTTATTGTGTGATAGGACTTGAAACCAATTGTGTGTTATTTAATTTTTATTTTTATATGAGGTGTTTGGGCGTGATGAGTAAGTAGATAGTTTTAGATGCATAAATATTGGCATGAAATGTGATGTGGTTGAGTTGGTTGTGCACTTGAATTTCAATTGTGTGGCGATGGGCTTAAACCTTGGCTTGAAAAAAAATAACTTTCTTTTTGTTAAAACCTATGTTTGGTAAGAATGTGAATAGCCCTAGAAAACCTAGGAGGCAACCAAGGTGGGCTGTAAAAACAACTCCTAAGGAGCCTTGAAAGTCAATTAAAGTCAATTTTAATGTTAATTGCGTTTTTGAACCATAAACCCTCATTAAGAGTTGGAGTAATTGGCCAAGTGAGTGGAAAGAGAGTCTGGGAAGGAGGATTTCGTGTGGACTGTTTAGGAGAGACTTTTTGAGCATAAAATAGACCCTAAAGACAGTGGGTGAGGCTGATTGGGTGGAGACAAGGGCATGGAATCAAATTGGAATTCATATAGGGACTTTGGAAGAGCAATTGCACGAGAAAATTCAGGTTATGGGAGTTCTTATTGCTTGTTTTCATTATGCTATCGTATGAATATATGTTCTGGATCATAATTGAAGTGTAGAACTTGTTCATTCTCGTTTTCTTCGTGTTTCTGGATTTTTCCAGAAGCTGCCTGGCGGCACATGTGTTTAAGCCCTATTTTTCTGGGTTTCCCTTGAATTGCCTAGCGGCTAAGTGTGGCCCGCTAGGCGACGCTTTCTGTTTGGGCATGTTCCTGGTTCGTAGTGAGTTTTGTGATAATTGTGATATTGAAATTAATTCTATATGTATGCATAGATGCGTTGAAAGAAGAAAAATTGCCTATGAGTTGAATGGTGTGTGAAATTGGTATGAATTAGGATTCCATGTGGGGTTAGGGTCTATGGGGTGTTGAGATGATGAAATATTGTGTCGGGTTTGATCTGATGGATTATTTGTATGATAATGGTATGGAAATAAATTGACATAGACTCGTGTGATGTAATCACTCATAATTGGATTAAAAGCGCGTATTGGAACTAGTAATATAATTGGGGTGTTTGGAAGCCACAACTGGTGCGAACAAACCTGGGCAGAACCCAGATTTTCATGCACCGCTTGGTGGCGCTGAGGCTGCCACTAGGCGACCTATCAGTACAGCAGAAAGTTGGTTTGGTCTGTGTTCTGGTCATGGGGGCGTTTAATTGGGTGGTCATTAAATGTGTAGTGGTATGTGATTGACTGAAATTTAGTATACGTGGCATTTAGTAAGAATTATGAGTGTAACATGTGTGCTATGTTTTCTATGTAAATACCTATTTGGGGCATTGGTAGGTGCGATGGTGGTACTATGTTAAGGTGTAAAATATTGATAGGGATGTAGCAAGTGGAAATAGTAAATAAAGAGAACTTAGTAACACTCGCGTTGAGTTATGATTAAATGTGTGTATTGGAATTGAGTCATCATAGTATAACTGGATGATCATACTTGTGATATGCTTTTGTGTAATGTGTGGTTTGGGGTCCCTTAGGACCTGTTGTGATGACAAAAAAACCAGTAGCATTGCACTCAAATTAGTGGCAGTGGCCACTGTTTACGCGTGGCGCTTGGCGGCAAGGTGTGTTCCGCCAGGCGGTGACGGAGCGACAGGGCTCCTGTATGGCGCTTGGCGGTGTGAGGGGCCCGCCAAGCGATCTGGAACTAGATTTCGCCTAGCGGCGTGAGATGCGCGCCAGGCGGTTTCAGTGTAGTGATTGGTGCGCGAGGATGATTTCTACACAGCTTTGGGTGATCTTCTTGATATGATGCTTTGGCTAGGGGCCCAGTTACGAGTGTATCTTGTATTAGGGTAACATGTGGCCACTTTAGGTTGTAGCCTGGTGGTTTAGGAAGTCTAGTGGAGTGTGCGAGTTGTGGCTCGTACGGCGAGGTTTCGAATGATTGCCCTCTTCAGCGCATCTGATAGAGTTTTGGTAGTCTGGTAACAACTACGAACTTATGTCGTTTTGGGGAGCTCCACTTGGTGTCGCGGTGAGATGCTGTGGCAAAGTTATTCCCACGTGTGGACTATCAGGTGGTGGCCTGTAGTCGGAGGGGCAAGTAGACACTCGTGCAACAAAGATCGATCATTTATCTCACTCAAAGGGTATAGAAATGATAGACGTCTAAATTAAAGGTGGAAAATTGAGGAATGAAGAAAAGAGAGAAAATACTAACCCGGGTTATAATCTTGAGATGTTGTATTTACTATTATATTTGTTTGGTTTATTTAAATGAGCTCACCCTATCTGTGTGTGTTTGGCGATGATAATGTAACTTGTTACATGGGAGCAAAGGTTGATGCAGGTGAGCGTGAGGATGCGTAGAAAAGGAGTGGGGATCAGTCATGGGGCTTTTACCAGCTTTATTTATGAACTATTTTGTAATGGTTTTGGAGAACTGGATTATGTTTGTAATTATTGAACGCCGTGAATTTTAATCATTATTGGCACGTTGACTTTGGTTTTTAAAGTTTCCCGCGTTTTGGAAAAAGAAGTTATTAATAAATGACATTTTACATATATTATTTTGTTTTTTTTTAAATTTAAATAAGTAATTTTTGGCTAGGACATTACATAAATGATATGAAGTGACATTGTCGGGGTTAGAATTCACCAACTATGCTCTCATGCGACTACAATTTTACATCCTCTACATTAATATGCTAATGCCAACCCATAAATATACTCAAACCTTAATTCCTTAGTGGAATGAGCCTAAATTTCCTTATTAAGAGTCAATCCCTTGAACTCTTAACAAACAAATATGCATTATGCACTAGGGTTTAAGACAACCAATGGGTCAAGTCCCATTTCTAGATACAAGCTACATTGGGTTTTCTTGTTCCAATTCAAGGTTTCAAAAGATATTTCCACACCCAATGAACCAAATATCATGCAATGGATGGTCAAATCAATGCAAGCATTAAGTGAAGAAATAAGAAGACTAGCAATTAATGAAAGAGGCATATATATAATCAAAACCTTTGCATTTACACAAGAGTTTCGTGGCTACATCTAACCCCAACAAAAATGGGTTTAGCTCTCCATTGTCATGGAGTGCTCAAGCTTAAAAATGAAAGAAATGGAAGAGAAGGGAGATACAAAGAGGAAGATGGAGTCGTTCCCACAAGCCCTAACACACCTCCAAGCTCTCCAAATCGAGTTTGCTCGTGCCTCCCACTGCCAAAGATGCATTCCTTTTCAACAAACCAGAAGAAATAGGTTAAAATTGCTACATCAGCACAATTGTCACTTAGTGTCGTCCCCGCACTACTCAGCGTCCAAAAAATGCAAGCCAATCAGCGCTCAACGCTCACTTCTAGTGTTCAGCATCCAAAAATGCGAACCAAATGGGGTTGAGCGCTGACACTAAGCGTCCAGAAATGCGAATCAACTAGTGCTCAATGCTGAAAAATGTGAGAAGAATGACGCTCAACCTTGATTTATAGTGCTTAGCCTTGAACTACTATGTTCATATCTTCAATTTTGGCTTTTTTTTTTCTTCTTTCTTCTCTGGTTGACAACTTCTTTGGCTTGAGACAAAAGCTTTCTATCATTAAATTGGTCATAAAAATGGGGATTAGTGGTATAATTAGATCTATGTAACCCATATTGTATTTATTAAAAGTGAGGATTAAGTGGGTAAAAAGCTCAAGAGGAGTTGATTTTGTTAGCGAAAGATAACCAAGATAATGGTAAAAATCTACATTATCAACTTGTCGTAATTAATATTCAATATTGAAAAAGATAATAATGTTAATATGTTTAATCTTTGTTGAGACATTGTTGATCTTAAATAAATTTTTATTATGTAGTTAATCTTTTCGGCTGAAACAAGTGATAGTGAAATTGTTAACATTATTCTAAAAGCTATATATGCATTTTGTGATATCCCATTTAATAGATAAATTCTAGTAAATAAAACATCACAAATTATAATAAAATAGAGCATGTAACATAAAGTATAAGAGGGTTTGCCATTACAATTATCCCAAGTTATACTGGAAGAGGAATAGTAAGGCACAAAACGAATGCCATAAACATAACTTAAACATGAAACAGTTCTCCAAAAGGATTGCTTGTAAAGCAAGGAATTTCAAAATATAACAATTCAACAAAAGATGATCAAAAGAGCATTACAAATACACCTAAACTAGACAACAACATCACCACCATCTGAACGATCTCCAAGAATCTCCACATCTGCTCACACCAAAATTTGGTGATCATTGCAAAAAGAAAAGCCAAACAAGAAATAAACACAAAGAGAAAATGTAAGCTGGAGAAAATAATTTTTAACATATGAATGAGCAAGCAAATTATAAACAAATGAATCAATGAGAATACAAGGCATGTGATGGCAACAATACAAGACCCTCTAACTCAATTATCCGAATACATGTAATGAGATGAATTCATTGGATGCTTGCACTTATGGTGGCCTCTACTACTCTGTAGAGCCATTGCCAATGGGTTTCACCCTACCTCACACAAGGTTAGTCCATGATCATCTAAGGCCATTATCTTGCTAGAGACTAGGACCTCCTACTACTCTCACCAGTTGAACTAGTCAACTCTACATGAGTTTGACTGATTTTTTAGAGTGTTAGGATGCAACCTTGGTTGAATCCTTATCTAATTACATACACTACAACAACAACACCATAAGATCTTCCCAAGAGACTCATGGAATTACGTCAAGCACAGGCCATGAATATATCCTCACACATCCATTATCATTCCATACCGAACACAACATTTTCAGTTTCATTACATCACATTAAACATACATGGCATCATACTTTATGCTTTTAAGGAGTTAATCAATCAATCATGGAAGCAATTAAGTAATTGAAACAGTTTTGTTGTCAATCTCGCTCAAGCTAAAAACACTCGCTTAGGCGAGATTGCAAATAGGGAGCACTAGAACATCCACAAGTCCTCGCTTAAGCTAAACCATTTTGCTTAGGCGAGATTGCTCTCAATAGGCGAAAGGCGCTCGCTCAAGCAACAACTCAAAAAAGAGAGCAGGGATGAGTTTCTACTATTCTCGCTTAGGCGAGAGCTTCTCGTTTGGGCGACATACCACTCGCTTAGGCGAGAACAACAAATCTCCACCTACTCTCAAACATGCAAATCTAAAAACCAATGCAGAAACAATATACAGTCCAATACAAGCATCAATCTAGGAACAAAAACACATACAAGGGCCAAAACAAGCAAATCATTTCGAAAACTTATAAACCCTAGCTTCCCTTACCATGGAAAAAGCTACTAAAAGGGAGAAACCCTAAGTGGAAGGAATACCAGGACCTAGAACAACTTAAGGAGCTGAAAATAGAAGCACATGAAGACAAAACTGAGACCACAACAGAGATTTACACGAAACCAATGCTTCATAACAGAAAAGAACAAAAAGAGATGGAGTTTGAGTTCTACTTACACGGAGGGGGAGTGTTTAGTAAGCTCAAGGGGAAACTTGCAACTACCCTAGCAGGGCTTCTATTTCAGAAATGGGAGAAAAGAGTGAGATGTTTTGGCTTCATGAGACAGAATGGAAGGCTGAAAGGTTTCCTGAAAAGAAACTAGTGGTTGACCTTAGGCTCTCTAATAAAGCCAGAGCCAAAGATTCTTACAAACAAAAGTGGGCTTTACACATTTGGAAAAGAATCTATTGTTTTCATATAATTAATAATGTCAATTAGTTTATCATTGTACAAACCTATAATTTCTCTTAAGATAATTAATTATGAAAATAAATCAAATTCATCAAGATACAACAAATTATCATGTTTTAAATATTTTTTAAGCATTTTCTTTTCAAAAGTAAGTCCAAAGTTTGACACTCGTAAGGTACTTGAAATTTTCCAAGTAAGTCCATCATCACACTCGTAAGGTACTCACAATTTTCCAAATAAGTACATACTCGAACACTTGTAAGGTACTTGAAATTTCCAAGCAAGTCCATAGTCGAACCACTAGTGCAGAAAAGGGCTTCCACAACATTAAATAATGACGATTACCAAAGGACCATCCTAGAAAAATGCATAGTGGGAAACTTGTAGTAATAGTGAGTTTTTTAATGATGGTTAAATGAATAGTCGTCATTTTTCTTAAATGGGAGATATATAATGACGATCATGGTAAAAAAGTCATCGTTTTTCAAATATAACATCGGTTTAACGTAGAACAATCATTCTTCATTGTTGTTGTTATTCCTCGCGCAATCCATTATTCATTATTATATTGCGAGGAACAATTCATGCTAGCCATCGTTTCATGAGTCTTCACTCCCACCCTCTCTCAGTCACAACATTGGCTTCCTCTATCGTTCTACCGACAGTGTCGCTAGTTAAGTCTCCCTTGCTAGATCTTATTCATTGCCCTCCTTGCAGTGGTCTTTGCTCTTCTTGCCTTGGACATCTCCATTGGTTGGTCTTTGCATATCTCATCGTTTTTCTTGCCATTTTTCTCCACTAGTGTGTGGTGGGTCACGTTTTGCTCATGTTGTTGGGGTCTCCTCCTCTTCCTCATTCTCTTTCAATCTTCGCTAGTGGGTATTCTTCCCTCATTTCTTTACTTTGTACTTGCATCGAGGTCGCTAACAATCACCATTCAGGGTAGAGATTTTATTTCTCTATATTTTTTAAATTTCAATATATATATAAATATGTTGGTATTGAGTCTGGGGTGTTTGACCCCCGATAAATATTATTTATTGTTTTTTTTTTCTGTTACACTCGTGAGGATGACACCAAATACTTTGTTTTGTATCTACACTAATATTTTTACATTTGAAGTATTTAGTTTCCTATTTAATGTCATGTTTGTTTTATGTGTAGTAACATGAAATAGAGTTGGAAGTGAATATCCACTAGTCACATCGAGGGAGGTTGTTGCATCCATAGGTACAGACCTAGTGGAGATTCCATGGGATGCCACTGTTTTTAGCAGACAAAGTGAGCTTCCATTATACATATATAATTCTTATTTGATGGAGATCTAACAAGAAATAAGGAGTTAAATATATTTGTTATGCATTTATGGATGACGTAAGTTAACTTTTAATCACTTTTTATTACCTTATTCCATGTGTTATTAATGTATAAAATTTAGGTACTTGCATGGATTGTGCTTAGAAACGGGGATGACATATGTGGGTTTATAAATGCTTAGGTCATGACCCCAATCAGTAGCTCCCCTACAAAAAGACAAATGTATATCAACAATGCCTACTTGATGGAAATAAACAAATTTTCATTGCTCCATATATAGTTAAGTAAGTCTATTCTTATTTAATAAGTTATATTTTTTTTCATTTTCAAAATGTTTTAATTAATTTTCAATGTAGTTGTTGAGTCATTATTTTTCCCTATTTTATTTCCATTTTATGTTCATTCATATGGATGTTTGGTACTTAATTGTCTATTTTTAGTTCATTTTCATCAATTGAACTTCATTAGGCCATTATTCTAAATTTTCATTAGTTTGGTATTAATTGATCTAATTTTTGTTTCTAATTAATTTTAGGTGTTTCGTGAAGCAATTTTGGAACTTGGATGTTAATCATAAGGTGAAGAGAGAGTTGCCACGATTTTCCACATCATTGCCACGTTTGCATAATGTCGATTTGCTTGTTAACGTCATTGAGCAAACATTTTAGGCCTAGAGTGGCATTTTTGTAATTTTGCATCCTAGATTGGCATTTTTGTAATTTTGCAGCCTTGAGTGGCATTTTTGTAAATATGAGTGACAAAATGGAGGGAAACATGTTTTAGAGGGTTTTAGGAAGGTTTTGGAGACCTCTCTATTGAGATAAGTAGCCTGGATGATTAGGAACTTGAAGATTTGATGAACCTTTGATGAAGGTACTTGAAGCCATTGCCTTGGAACCATGCTTACATTGATAAAGATATAGAGATTTGATCTTACTCATGTTGATCAAGCCTTGTATACATGCCCTCTATTTGGATTAATCATAGGGAAAACAAGCTTGAATGTTGTAATTAATTTTGTAGACCATTTAGCATTAATTAGTTGTATAAGGTCTTTGTTGTGTCTTTTAATCTGTTGAAATGTTTTTCAACAAGTTAAATGATGTCTTTTAATCTATTGAATGAATTTTTAACAGATTAAAAGGTTAACTGTAGTAGTCTTAACTGAGATTTATTCAATCAGTTGATTTATTTTGAAATCGACTAATTTCATTTAAGTTAAGTGAAATCAACCGATTGATTTGAAAATCAACTTGATGAATTTCAGAACAATTTGACTATGAGCTGTATTTTTTGAAAGAGAGGTAACAAGACCATTTTTTAGCGCAAAATCATTTTGAAAACTGTGGAATTCTCTCTCTTTCATGATCATATAGATTGTACCTGGGAAGATTGATCTTGGATCATTCTTGGAGAATTTTGCTTGGTGTTTGAAGCTTGGAGAAGGTGGTTGTGGTAGGCAGGGTTGTGCTGCCACTAAGGTTTGATCCTTCTCAAGCTTTTTGGTTGTGCCTAGTGGTTTTCCAGGTCTGCAATAGGTATCTTGTTGTGCTGGTTTGATTCTTGTGTGATTAAAGAGTCTTTGTGTATGTTTTTGCATATTTCAAAAGTGTTAGAGTGTAAACTTTGTAAATCTTTTGAAATACTGCAATGTCAGGCTCAAGTTGCCTTGACAAACTAGATGTAGCTTAGGTTTGAATGAACTAGTATAAAAATCATGTGCATTGCTCTTTTCTCTAACTTGTCTCTCTTGTTTTACACTTTAAAGTTTAAAGAATCTTGAGTTGAACCAACTTTTTAACATTCTTGTGTGATCTGACATTATTTGTAGCATTGTTCATGTTGGTATATCTTGACTGATCTTTCATATTGTTCTTCCTTTAAATCACAAATTCGTATATTGTTCTTTCACATTTTTTCCAGTATTCTAGTCGAATATTTTTATGTTTTAATCAATTGTTTCTATTAGTACCAGTTCTGTCTGTATTTGTTTAATGAAATCAATCGACTAACTCTGTTCTTGATCGATTAAAAGTGTTTAGTCCAGGAGTGTTTGCATCCGTACTTGGTGATTGAATTGATTCAATTAAAAATTGTTTTAGGCTTTCAAAAGTCACCTTATTTTTTAACTATCTAATTCAACCATCCCTTCTTGGCATTTCAATAATTTCAAAACTTACACTCTCTTCTTCCCGAATCTGAATTTACATTTTGGAGAGCACCCATTGTTAAGGTTTATGCATTTTCTTGTTATTCCACATATTGGAGCTTATAGTAACGTTTTCTGCAAATTGCCTCTTTTAATTTGCTTTTTGTCTTCTTTTCTTCCTTTAAATGATGCATTTCAGTTTTGCTTTGAGTGTTGATTCGAATTTCATGGGAAACTAATTTTGTATTCATTGATTCCTTGTAGAGAATGAAATGAAACCTTGAGATTAGTATTTTGTTCGATTGGGTCTTGTTATTTCTTCGTTCTAGATTTGCGTTTGTGTTTTGAATGAAGAAACCAATATGTTTATGCTTAATTTTCAGAGTGGATAATTCATTTTTGTTGGATTGTGTTCATACTTAATGAGTTGTGACAGATTCATGAATGTGTGCACTGCTTAATTGCATATTGAATTCGTGGTTAACCTTCGCTTACTTGTTTAATTGAGAGTTTCATGAGGGCTAACAAAACCAATTTAGTTTGTAATCTAGGATTGGTGAAGTTTCATTTGAATCAAGGAATGAATGCCGTTTCCACTACTATTTAATTGCAATTATGTATTATTCTTGTGTTGAATTTCTAAAACTACCAACCCCCTATTTCTTTTGAATCTGGAACCTTTGATTGAAAACAATGGTCATTGGGAGACGACCATAGATTAACTCTTGAGTACAGCATTTATTTGTTTTATTTCGTTGGGTACCAAATTTGGCGTTGTTGTCGGGGACCAACGTTTTCGTTCAAAGTTATTTATAGTGTTATTTTGTGTTGTGGTATGTTGTAAGTGTGTTGTTTCGTGATGTTGGGTTAAGTGTGGTTAAAGTTTGATGTGCATTTTTTTGTGCTGTTATTGTTCTTTCTAGTGCTACCATTGCATTGTTTCTTTTTCAATGAGTATGTGTTGTTGTTAAAGTCATAGTAGTAGTGTTTAGTAGTGTTTCTAGTACAAATTTTATGTAGTTTTTCAACAAAACTTCAAACAGCCATAACTTTTGCTATGGTTATCGAAAAAAGGCAATTTTATATACATTTGGGGTAGAATTTAATTTTCTTTGCAATGCCTACACGTAAGCAGGTAGGCCATTTCAGATTCTCCAAATAAAGTCGTTTTCCTATTTAACTAATTTTTTCTTGGCTTTTTCCTATTTTCAGTCAAACCTTGTGTGTTATGTTCGTGTAGTTAGGATTTGAATTTAGGCTTCAAATTTTTTGTGACACATGTTCATGATTTCAAGATTTTTGTCAAGAATTTTCAGGTCAAACTATGGTACTTCGATTTATGCCATTTTTACTCCTAGTTGACTTTTTGTTGACTTTTATTGTTTTGGATTGATTGGTGCATGACTAGGGGGAATCATAGTATTTTACAAACTTTGGATCTTGAAATTGTAGAACCTACCACAGAGGAGTTAAGCATAATAAGAATCCATCTCTACATCTTGCATATTCTATGACTTTTCCTAATTCTCCTATTTTTTAGCATTCTATTCATTTTGTGCATTTTGAGCATTTTGAGCATACTGAGCATTTTGATTTTCATTCTGATACTGATAACATGGCTCAACCTCCATTTCATGAGAGGACAATAAGTGAGCTAATTGCACCTGAGTTCACTTATGATTAATTATGCATTCAGTATCCTGATGAAGAAGTCCCTTATGTTTTAAAAACTGGATTAATCCATTTGTTGCCAAAGTTTCATGGCTTTGCAGGTGAGGATCCGTGTAAACACTTAAAGCAGTTCCATGTTGTGTGTTCCACCATGAAGTCCGTGGATGTCCAAGAAGATCATGTGTACTTGAAGGTTTTTCCTCATTCCTTGGAGGGCAATGCAAAATATGGTTATACTCCTTTGCACCCAGGTCCATCACGACCTGGGATGATTTGAAGAGATTATTCTTGGCCAAATTCTTCCATAGTTCCAGGACCATGGCCATAAGAAAGTAGATTTCTAGCATCAAGCAGTAATCTCAGGAGAGCATCTACGAATACTAGAAGAGGTTCAAGAATTTATGTTCCAGTTGGCCCCACCACTAGATATCTGAGCATCTATTTCTTCAATATATTTATGAAGGCTTGCACCATTTGGATAAAAGCATGATTGATGCTACGAGTGGTGATGCTCTTGGTAATTCGACCCCAGTAGTAGCGAGACAATTGATTGAGAACATGGCCTCTAACTCTCAGCAACTTGGCGCAAGACATGATGTCATTGTTGTTAGAGAGTTCATGATGTAGGAGCTTTCAAGTATAGTAAGAAGTTGGAGACCAAGATTGAATCTCTTACCACTTTAGTTAATGAGTGTGCTGCAAATCAGAGGATTGCATCTTCTACTACAAGAGTTTGTGGCATCTGCACTTCAGTCAATCATTTCATAAATTCCTGCCCCACACTACAATAGGCCACGACTTATGGACCTCTTGATACTTCTCAAGCCTATGCTGCCAACATTTTCAACAATAGGCAGCCCTAGCAACACCAGCAGAACCATGATTTCTCCACTAACAAATATAGTCCAGGTTGGAGAAATTGCCCCAATTTGAGATGGGGCAATCAACAACAACAACAAAACCAAAAGGTTCAAAATGTGCGGACACCTCACCAACTACAAAGAGTTATACCTGCACAAGCTGCCCAAGTTCCTGTTGCACCTTCGTCTTCTACTTCATTGGAGGAGTTGGTGAGGATAATGACCCTTCAAAATATGCAATTCCAATAGAAGACTAGAGCTTCAATTCAGAGTTTGACAAATCAAATGGGACAAATGGCCACTCAGTTAAACCAAGTACAAGCTCATAATTCCAACAAGTTGTCATCACCAAGTTCTACCTGTTCCTACTGCCATCCAAGCTCCTGTTGCACCTTCATCTTCTACTTCATTGGAGAATTTGGTGAGGATGATGACCCTTCAAAATATGCAATTCCAGTAGGAGACTAGAGCTTCAATTCAGAATTTGACAAATCAAATGGGGCAGATAGCCACTCAGTTAAACCAAGCATAAGCTCATAATTCTGACAAGTTGTCATCTCAATGAGTGGAGAATCCGAGAAATATGAGTCTCATCACATTAAGGTCTAGGAAGCAGATTGAAGTTCCCACCACTAAGCCTACACCTAAAAGGGAAGTTGACCCTACCACACTTCAAAGAAAGTGTGATGCTCATGCAGCCGATCCTTCCACATCTAGTGTGCCTTCTACGCCTTCCACCTCTACTGTTGCACCTCCCATCCCTCATCCTTTCCTCCCAAAAGCCATTCCAAGAAAGAATATGGAAGAGGTTGACAGAGAGATTCTAGAAACATTTAAGAAGGTGGAGGTGAACATACCTCTATCGGATGCAATTAGACAAATTCCTAGATATGCAAAGTTCTTGAAAGAGTTGTGCATGCACAAGTGAAGGCTAAAGGAAACGAGAAGATCAGCATGGGAAGGAATGTGTCAGCGCTAATAGGTAAATATGTTCCTTAGATTCCTAAAAAGTGAAAGGACCCAAGTACATTTTGTATGCCTTTCATCATAGGTAATAATAAATTTGAAAATTCAATTCTTGATCTCGTTGCTTCAATTAATGTAATGCCTCTATCCATTTTTAAATCTCTTTCTCTTGGACCCCAACAACCTATGGGTGTGGTGATTCAATTGGCAAATAGATGTGTTGCCCACCCCGCAAGTTTGGTTGATGATGTTCTAGTTCATGTTAGTGAATTGATTTTTCCTACTGATTTTTATATTCTTGATATGGAAGAGGGATTTTCACATGGTTCTACACCAATTATTTTAGGCAAACCATTTTTAAAGACAGCACGAACCAAGATTGATGTCAAATGTAGGTACTTTGTCCATGGAGTTTGATGATATTGTGGTGCGTTTTAATATTCTGGATGCCATGAAACATCCCTCCGAGGACCACTCTATTTTCGACGTTGGTATCATTGATGATATTGTTGATGGACATATTTCTGATTTCCACCCTTTGTATTGCACGAAATATTCATTAGTGTCTGAATTTGCATGCATTGATGTTCATTCTGATTCATATTGTGATTCAGATTCAGATTTTGATGTTAATTATGAGTTTAACTCTCTACATGTTGTACCAATTGATTTTTATGTTACACGATCACAATGCACTAACCATGTTCTAGGAAGTACATATGCATTTGATTGTTATATTGAGGTACAGGCTGTGGAACCCCTTTTTCCCCTCCCCTCAAGTTCCTGATATTCAACTAACACTCAGCACTACAGAATTAAAACCACTATTAGACAAACTCAAGTATGTCTACTTGGAGGATAATGAGAGACTACCTGTCATCATCTCTACCTCCCTCACTGTTGAGCAAGGACAAAGGTTGTTGCAAGTGCTCAAGAAGCACAAGAAGGCCATTGGGTGGACATTGGCTGACATTCCTGGTATTAGCCCATCCACGTGCATGAACAAGATATTGTTGGATGATGGAGCAAAGCCAATAAGACAACCACAAAGGCGACTCAACCCTTTCATTTTAGAGATTGTAAAGAAGGAGTTGACCAATCTTCTACAGGCTAGGATCATCTATCCCATTTCAGACAATTAGTGAGTCAGTCTCATCCATGTGGTTCTCAAGAAGACAAGTCTTATAGTTGTGAAAAATGAAAGGGACGAGTTGATCCCGACTAGGATGTAAATCAATTGGAGAGTTTGCACTGATCATAGGAGGCTCAATCAAGCAACCAGGAAATACAAATTCCCCTTACCATTCATTCACTAGATGCTTGAGCGTTTGGCAACTAAATGATGAAGGATTGACCCCAACCAAGGATGGAGGTACATGCTTAAGAAGACTAAGCATGTTTAGAAAGGAAGTTCACTAATCCTTCATCCCTTTCATTTATGTTTGTTATTTTTGATTCCCTAAGTTGACTTAGTTGAATCAACTTTAGTTGACTTGTTGACCTTTGACTAGGTTTGACTTGTTGACTATAGTTGACTTGACTTAAGCCAACATGCTAATCTATGTTTATTTGCTTTGTAAGTTAATTAGGAGTAAGAAAGCAATGCTAGGTGGCGCATGGTGATTGGGGAGCATAAACGATGTGGAGGAGAGAGTAAAGCAAAGGCATAAAGCATAAAGTAAAAGGTATGAAGCAAGTGTACCTATGTACCTTTGGTCTCCTTTGTTTTTAGCACACTTTGGCCACTTTTTGGAGACATATGAGACACATTCTTTGTCTCCTTTTGTGCTAGAACGAAATTAGCCTTGCACACA
>Ga0214542_1006301_pt1 | contig 21766 bp, 7 predicted proteins | sample CNSS1metaG_FD_160096 | JGI IMG/M metagenome (GOLD analysis project Ga0214542, IMG submission 160096) | Root nodule microbial communities from cowpea collected in UCLA plant growth center, Los Angeles, California, USA - CNSS1 | ecosystem: Host-associated > Plants > Roots > Nodule | place: USA...
TTCAAATATATTTGTAGTACTATAAATAATACTAACATTGATGTCTCGCATTATCAAACAAGAGAAAAATTTATTACTCTTGAGAATTGTATAAGTTGTTGTACTATCAATAAGACACATATCTTTTGGTACTAGTGCAAACATTCGTTTTTTATATAAACGTAAATATCAATATGAGCTTTATTTTTTTTAACACTTTCATAATCAGGTGATCAATGCTTCCATTTTCTTTAGCAAAGAAAATAACAATATCAAGATGAGTAGCATCCATATGGCCATAATCAGAATCACCATCTTCATAAGCAAAGTGTGTTTCTATGTTCTTCTCATTATTTGTAAGATGCTTTGGTGTACAATAAGTACAACTCAAATGGCCTTTACCATCGTAATGGTAATAAATACTTTCATCTTTTTGTCAATATTTTCACATTTTCCTTTTCCTCTTTTTTTTCACATTATTGTGCCACTTCTGGTGACAAAATGTGTCTTTAAAATTTTCTTTATAACCATGTCCATAATCAAGATCACGATCACGATCACGATCATGAAATATAAATAAAATGTTGCTGCATTCACTTCTGGGAATGGAGCAGAACCAATTTGGACAACTTTCATGATTTTCTATCAAAAGCAATGAGCCATACAAAGACATGAAATAAATTCATAATATTGATTGCTGCATTCACTTTTGGGAATGGAAGAGATTAGACGGATCTCATGATTTTTCATCAAAAGCTTTATTGTTTTGTCCAGCCAGCCATACATAGGCATGAAATAAATTCATAATATTTGTGAATCCTTTTTCACAATATTTTTGTCGCATGAGCAAATTAGTTGCTTAGATGCTTTATTTCTTGATTTAATGGTATTCAATTATCCATTGCATCTAAATGTATTTCAAAATTTAAAATCCAATATAAGAAATTCTTCCTTGCAATATCAAGGGTCACAAATCCAAAATTTTGCAATGTTTCGCGTGTTTAGAACTAACACATAAAATAATAATATTAATAATAATAATCGTCATAATAAAAATAAATAATAAGACGAAGATGAAAATTGATAAAGTCAAACAATTCTTATCACAAGAGGAAGAATATAAGGTAAAATTATAAATTGAGAAAGGATTAGAAAGATCCTGGATTGAGACACGCAGAGCCCTGTCATTAGAGAGAAAAAACTTTCACTAGTCCTCAGTTGGTTGGAACATCTTGCTGATAACGTGTTATGAAATAAAATGAATAACAAAGAGAATAATAGATAATAGAGAAGAAACAATAGAGAATAGAGAATGAGAGAATAGGGAGCAACTCATATGTGTATTGTTATTGATAGGAAGAGTCCTATTTATAGATACAATATGTATGTAATCCATAAAGGAAACAAATCAACTTAGTTAATACAAATATTTACCATAAAGTGTGTTTCTATGTAAAATATTTACATTGTTGATTAATTAAGAATACAAAATTATACTATCAAAAAAATAGTAACACGCTATATTTTAATTACATATCAATATATAAATATCAATATATAAATGACATTTCTTCCAAGTTTCCATGAATATGGAAACAAAAATATGTACAGTATAAACAAACAGTGATGGATTAAGTTAAAATCTCTTAAAGAAAATTAAATGAATCAGAATCTGAAGAGGATACATATCGATCTGGCATGCATTTTGGTCCATGTGAGCTTGTCTACGAGATTCCACCTCACATGAAAACAACGAAAATGATGAACTCAAATGAAAACACCTTCTTCCTCAGTGAGCCAAACATGTATTCCCTACCATTCTTCAAACTTCAAATAATTAACTAACAAGTACAAAGAAAAAACCTGGTTAATAATGAACAAATCCCGTGTAAAGTCGAAATCTGATTCTTGGTTTCTGCACATAAACCATATTTACCAAAAACCGTTTAAAAGTTAAACCTTAAAGAATGATGAGACACATTAAAAGACAAAAAACCTCAAACCAAAACCATAAATGAAACCTTTGTAGAAAGACATGGAGGTCCTATCCTTAGTTGTCAATAATTGGCATGACATGAGAAATGAGCTAAGCAAAAGGAATGGAGTCATCAAATAAGACATTGCATTGTAGTATTTAATAAAGTGCCTTTTTTTTTCCATAACCAGAAAGAATGTGTACCCTCATGTTTTCAGAACTCACCTAAACATAATACAACACATGCCACTCAACACCATTAATGTCTTTATGAATAGGTTTCCTTACCACTCTACATCAACATTCCTTTTGCCAAAATATACTCACACCACAACACTTTCACTGTTTTTTATTTTATTTTAATTTAAAAAAATAACTTTTAAATTCATGTTTACATGACTATCACTGAAAACATAAACTACAGCAAAGGAATATGTAATCTTCTTTTTGTTTCATCTGAAAAAAAGAAAAAGAAAAGAGAGTTCAGATGTCATCGCTTTCTGTTATTTTATTTTAGTAAATGATTTACGATAAAAAATTCACCATCATTTTTCTCATCTTTCCACTTTTGGCTTGTTGGTGGTAAATACTTTAGAGCGGAAAAAATTGAAAAGCTTTTGTGATAACAAAAGTCAATGCTAATACATTTTGAGACAAAAAATATTGCAATTAAAAGAAGGCAACTTTTACTATTACCAGTGTTATTATAAAATATTAGTTTAGGGGCATAAGTTTTTACAATTTCTCTTCACATATAATTTTTTAAATCTCAAAAAATTTCTCTAATTCAGAATATTTATCGGCAGGTTTCAAAATAGAAATATAATCTGTTTCATTTTCATTTTTATATGTATCTTTTGTTTATATTTTTAAAAAATAAATATATTTTTTTTATTCATCATCTATATATCAATTCAAAAACAAAAATTAAAAGAATTATCAAAATTTTAAACATGTAATTATTAAAATAAAATTATAATAATTAAGTCACAATTAAGAAAACAAATGGTTACGAAGAGGTATGTAGTACATAATTTTATAAAATAATATATATATGAGAAATATAAAAAGAAGACAAATTATGTTTATTTTTTTATTTAAAAAAAATCATGCAAGAATAAGAATATGTAAAAAGTAAAAATATCTTAATAAATTTATTTATTTTTATTATATTTAATTTTTTATTTATTATTTATTAACGTTGAATTTATACTTATTAACAAAATAAAATTCTACCTAATTTAATCTTCCCTAATATAAATATATTACATGTCATTTTAATTTCTTTTAAAATTTAAGAAACCGTGACTCTGATGGAACACTAAGATCCGTCTCTGACGACCGCCCCTACCGGTCACCAACTTCACTCTTCGTTCCTCGACACAATCAACCATGTCAACCAACCAAATACCGAATAATTCGGTATCACTAAATACATGCCTTTCAAAGTAATATATATAGTATATTATAATATATAATTACCTTTTTTTAAAAAAATTAGAAAGTTAGAGAAATAAAAGTAGAGAGAGAAAGACAGATCCCTTTGTCTCAGTGAAAGAATTTTTTTTTTTCTAATTTTTTATTAATTTTATTTTTCTGCTTTGGGTTGCGATTGTGCGTGGGAATTCAGATTGCTCCTCCGTCCCGTTTCGTGTCGTTCACAACCGCTCCTTTCATTTCTTTGTTTTTCGCACAGACAGAGAGCGAAAACACAGAGAGAGAAAGAGAAACGAAATAACCTAATTGAATTTTCCTCTATTTTCGGAAAATTTGCGTGTGTGTGAAAATCTTAATTTGAATTGGAGGAGCGGAGGATCTATGTTAGGGTTTTTAATCGCAATTTTTTGAACCGAATCGAAATGTTGGCACAGGACGCTGTTTCGCGGGAATTCTAGCACCGATCTTAGAGGAATTGCTCGAATCTTAGGGTTAAGAAATGGACGTTGATTCCTCGATGGTGCCGGAGGCCGATCACGATTCGGCGGTGCAGAACCATGCTGAGAGAGACCAGTTAAAAGAGTCACAGCCTCCTCCGTCGCCGCCGCCTTTGTCGACGGCAGGTGGATCTCCAGCTCAGTCGCCGTCGCAACAGCAGCCGTCGTCGCCGGTGACGGCAGGTCAGATGCAGCACAGTTCGGTGGTTGGTCCGAGACTCGCGCCGACTTACTCAGTGGTGAATGCTATTTTGGAGAAGAAGGAGGATGGGCCGGGACCGCGGTGCGGCCACACGTTGACGGCGGTAGCAGCGGTCGGAGAGGAGGGGACGCCGGGGTATATCGGTCCGAGGCTGATTTTGTTCGGTGGTGCCACTGAGCTTGAAGGGAATTCTGCGGCCTCAGGGACTCCTTCATCCGCTGGAAATGCTGGCATACGTATGTATTTTACTTTCCTTTTCGTCGTGAAGGCAATAACATAACGTAGATGCAGCTGCCGAGTATTTTAACTTTTGGTTTGATAGTCTGATCAGAATCTGGAAATTTATGCTTCGCGCTTTGCATGCGACCGTGTATGTATTTGGCTAGTTGTTATAGATGTTTATACACGATGACTTCGATTGTTTGTTGGTTAAGGTTATGGAAATGTAAGTGCTATGCCAGAGGTTTTTTTCCCGTCGTTGTCCTCCTTATGAACTAAATGCTGGTCATGGAGACCATGGTTCTCATTAACGTTGTTTTGGATACTTCATTCATATTGGGCACACTACAATGCAATAAATGAGTTGAAATCTATGGAAATTTTTACCTATATTGCTGTTTTATTATTTGTTTCCTTTTTTGTGGTCTGTGGGTTAAAATGGAAGTTTATAGTTAATTATAAAACGTTTCCATTTGCATGGCTTTCTGCCCTCTTTTTAGTGGGGCACAAAATGGATGAAAAAAACAGTATTAGGAAACATTTCATTAGATTAGCTGGTCTTTAATTTCTTAATATAATGTGTCTTATTCATTCCAATCCAATATATGTTTACTCCGTCCGTACTTCTATGCTTACTTATGAGCCAGAAATTTATTTCATTATTAATTATATCTTAACCAATTGTTGAATTGGGCCAATCCCCATTTCTTTGCTGTGGGTTATGGAATATTGTCTTTGTCTGAAGCTATGAAGCTCAGATTCTTAAAAAACGGTAACTTACTGGTGCAATCCACATATCTGATATCTGATACCAATATCCTAAATAAAGTATTTAAGGAGTATTCTTCAACTTTTATTTTTATTTATTTTTAAATTTAATGGACTGATGTTTCGGATGTGTTTCTGCTACTTTGAGTACAAATAAAATTATATATGATTGTATCTCTTCCTCAATATCCATAAAGCTATTAGCAATTATATGGAGCCAGACTTCTTTTAAATAGTACAGATGATACATTTTGTCACATTCTAACACAGGTTATGGAAAAATATGTAAAGGGAAGATATGTAACTGTGATTTTCTTGCAATGGTAACAATTATTCTTTTTTGGTTGCAAATTTTGATCATCATTCATGATAAAGTCTTGAATTAATTGCAAAATATCAACATCTCTTTGCAAACACTATGCATTTGCATGAGTTTTTTTTTTTTTGTATATAATTCATGTCAACATAGTTCTAGGACTTAAATTATATATTGAATTTTTACTAAATTTCTGTATTCTTGTATCCATGTCACATCATTTCCGAGTTACTTGAAGTAATAAGGCTCCGTTTGTCTTAACTTTTTTATTTCCTTTCTTCCTGTTGCTTCTTTTGCTGCTGTAACTGGGTAAGTTTTTTGTTTGAGATATTGTGGTGTATAATGGAAACAGTCATTTTATTCCAGAAAAAAATTGGATTCACAAAAGGTACCTGTCATATCTGTCAAGAGATGGTTGTTTGCATATTTGGCTCTTTATTTCCTGAATACTCAAATATGTTGTTTCTCACGAATTGCAGTCTGAAGTGGTATTGATGGTAAATTATCATGAATTATAGGACAGAGATGGTTTCACAAGATTGATGGTTGATTGTTGTTGTTTCTGGTGGGTTACTTTATATATCATTACTGATGAAGGAAAAAATATAAAAAGGCTGATTAAGAATGTTTTGTTTCTCATCTAGGCCCAAGTGGTATTGTTTTGGGCAAGCAATGCAGCCCATTTCTACGTAGTTGACAGGCCTTGCTATATATCATAATTTAATGGCTATACTTTTGTACATCATTTGAAGCTCCATACAATTGGTGCAGTTCTTGAAGTTCCAGCTATCCTTCATTATTTCTGGTGCAAGCCAATGTCAGAAGCTAAATACTGATGTTAAAACTTGATTAGGCCGTTCCTAATTTAATTGGAATATGCATAATCTATTCATTGTATTAGGGATGTTTCAAGACAGACAATGATTTTTTTCTACATGTTGTGCATTCCTTGCTCCGCCCTTTGTATAAGCACTGATATTGATTGGATTGGTTGGTGTTTATGGTTGAAATTTGTCATGACTGGTACATTTCATTTGCACTGCAGGTTTATCTGGTGCCACTGCTGATGTCCACTGTTATGATGTCATAACTAATAAATGGTCTAGGTAAGCTCAGTACTAAGTTCTTCTTAAGGCTTAAGTAATACTTGTATACCCTTGTGTACTTTGCTTCAGTGCTTATTAGGAAATTTATTGCAGGATAACTCCCATTGGTGAGCCTCCAACGCCTAGGGCTGCACATGTGGCAACTGCTGTGGGAACTATGGTAGTTATTCAGGTAGTGTTGAGAGTCTATCTCTTAGGTTATCTAAGTATTGTTTAATTTGTTTCCCTAAATGAGTACTGCCATTCTCACTGGAGTATTTGCACACCATAAAACAGGGTGGCATCGGTCCTGCTGGTTTGTTTGCTGAGGATCTTCATGTTCTTGATCTCACTCAGCAACGACCACGATGGCATAGGTTAGATAGAATAATAAACTACGTTTTCTTTCCTCCTTAGTGATGTTTATCTGATTTAGTGTATTCTGAATGTCATTTAGAGTTGGTGTTCCTGGCCCTGGACCAGGGCCACGCTATGGACATGTTATGGCTTTGGTGGGGCAGAGGTATCTCATGGTAATTGGAGGCAATGATGGTAACTACCGGAATGCTCCTTTTTACATTGTTCGTACTGGATGTTTCCTCTAAATGCAAATTTATTGGATGTTAACTCATTTGTTGCCTGCTTTCCAGGAAAAAGACCTTTGGCTGATGTATGGGCTTTGGACACAGCTGCCAAGCCTTATGAATGGCGCAAGTTGGAGCCAGAAGGAGAGGGTCCACCTCCATGCATGTAATGTGTCCATGAAACTTACCCTTCTTTAGTAATATCTTGACTTCACTACGCACACACATGTTAATTAACTACATTGAATATTATGCATGCGCCGTATCAAAATCCTTTGATTTCATGGACTAAGTTTGAGGGTCACTTGGGGCAGGTTTTTCTTGTCTGTAGCTTCTGATGTCTTAAACTAGGTTCTGATGGTTAATATAGGTGACTGTAATTGAGTTGAATAAATTTGAATCCTTCATGTTGGTTTGTTAGATTGACATGCTTGTGAAGATGTGGATGTGTTGGTTTGTTAGACTGATATGCTTTTGGTTAAATTTATTTTTAAGTTTGCTTCCCTTCATATCAAATTCTTTGTCCCATTTTTTAATTATTTCCATGCCTTGGCTTTGTTCCTAATGTTCTTTGTTCTATCTATTCCCCTCTTCCTCCTCCAGGAAAAAATTGGTGAAAACAGAATTTTCTGTAATTTTCAGTAGTTCTGCCATGTTAAACATGCTATTATCCGGTTTACTATTGCATTGTATATTTGGGATGGTATATTTGTTGATCACGGCTTTATTCTTTCTACATCTTGAGAACGTTTTATATTAGAGTTGGATTGCCTTTATATTGGGGTTGCTTTTATGTGTGATGATAATTAGGTTGTGGAATATTCTTAATGAAGAGTGAATGTTAAATGCTACATTATTGTTTAATTGGAAAGGCTCCTCTAAAGCAAGTTTGTATTTGTTGAGGTTAGCAAATAAAGATAAACTCCCTTAATTTTGTTGGAGATCATATATCAATTAGAGATATAGCTAAATTATAGTTTATAAATGGATACAAATCTTACTTTGCAAGTTATTTTTACAAGGTGGAGTTAGGCTTAACTCCACTTTCTAAGGTGGAATTAAAATCTATCCTAACAAGGCTTATTAGACCTATTGTATTTCTTGCTATTGGACCACTCTCAAATCACCCACAAGTATTTAGTCCCATGCTCTAGATGTCCAGTTCTCGATATGACAGGGTGCATTGGAGTTCTCACATGAACTAAACATATGACTAGATTATAATATATAAGTAGGTACAAACTTCATTTTACAAGACAATTTTGTAGAGTTGGGTTAGGTTTAGTTCTACTTTCTTAGAAATCTAATAAATTACATTGTAAACTTAACTCAATATATGATGTAAGGTTGAATGTGCCCTTAGTTGCTGACTTTGGTGGCAAACTTACTTTAGGGGAGCTTTCTCCTGTTGTTATTTACTTGATCAATCATGATTCTTGACCGTTTTTGCTAAATTAGCTAATGGTGTGTTTTTATTGAGCTCGGTAGTGTACTACAAAAACCTTGATTGTTGTTACCACAACTAAAACTTTCCTTTTCTTTATTTTGTTGTATACTTGAATCTTTTATGATTTGGGGTTGAGTTACTGTTTTGTCATTTACTTTTTACTAGGTATGCAACTGCCAGTGCACGATCTGATGGGCTTCTTCTGCTTTGTGGAGGGAGGGATGCCAATAGTGCTGTGAGTTATCTATTCAGACATTCACTGTCATTCTATTGAATTGAATTCTATAGGAATTTGCTTGTATGAATTTTCCATAGTTTGTCATTAGTATCACTTTTATTTCCCATTATGCCCTTGTGGTTTACCTGCACTGTGGCCCATCCACTTTTCTTAAGCTACCATGGTAGATTAAGATGTTAACTCACCATAATAATTAGGTCTGTCTCTACCTGGTTTCCATATAAAGAACATTCTGATGGAGGAGTAAACAGGGGCAAAGATAAGGTATGTTCAAGAGTTGAAAAAAGAAAGGCAAAAACAAAACAGAGATACTAGGAGGATTGTAGCAGATTACAGGACAGTATCTTTCTTTTGCAAATTGGATTGACCCGAAGAATCGTGACTACCTTCAATTCTTCATAAATAAGTGATCTTCTGTTTTTGTTCTTGACTTGAGCGTGAAGTAGATCCAGAGTGAGAGCAATATGAGGCTTGCAATTCAGTGCAAAATAATATCATAATCCTGTTGAACTGCTGTTTGAGCAAAGGAATCTCAATTTAATATCATAATTCTGATGTAAACTGTATTTACTCTTTCTTGATAAGTAAAATAACTTGTTTCCTTATAGAGTTATTACTTTGAAGGAAGAAAAATCCATAGCCACATTAGCACTTCATTTTTTCAAAGCGCAGCACAAGGTCCAGCAAGCAGCAAGTAGCAATATGTTCATTTCGTAGATCCCACTCCCTTGACTAAGCATAATCTCTGTTCATTTTGTCCACTGTTTTAACCTCCATCCAGAACACGTTATTGTTAAATTGTTTCTTGGCACCCACTCATTTATTTTTAAATCTGACTTACCCACATATAGGACTGGTATAGAATCCGGTGATATTTGAGTTCAAATAAATGAAGCTAGATAATACTTTTGGCAATAACCTGTTGAAAATTCTGACAACTATACAGAATCTTTAAATTGCTCAGGCAGTCTATTATTACCTGCGAGTAAATAGTCAACACTCATGGTTATTTTATGTTTGACCTCGTTTCTACCGATAGTTATTGTTAGAAGTGGGTTTTAAGCCTAACTCAACCTCACAAAACTGGCTTATAAGGTGAGGTTTGCACCTCACTTATATACTATGAAATGGCCTTATCTCTAGTCGATGTGGGACTTCCAACACACCTCCTCACGCCGAGGTATATTCATCTCGTGCGTGGGACAAGAAATTAGTGGGTGGTCCGTTAGCGGCCCGATATCGGGTGGAACAGAATGTCCAAGAAAGTTCGCTAGGATAGGCTCTAACTTGGCTCTGATACCATGTTAGAAGTGGGTTTTAAGCCTAATTCAATCTCACAAAACCGGCTTGTAAGGTGAGGTTTGCACCTCACTTATATACTATAAAATGGCCTTATCTCTAGTCGATGTGGGACTTCTAACAGTTATTATCAATTTCTGCTTTTTGTTTTCTCATTAACAAACGGTTATTGGTGGATTCATGTAATTCTGTCTTTGTTAAGTATTTTCATGTGGCCCATATGAATTTCTTGTTTTTAACCTGACCACATGTTCTTTCCCTCTTGCCCTTCCCTTAAATCTTATATTACAGCCATTGGCAAGTGCATATGGACTTGCTAAGCATAGAGATGGCCGTTGGGAATGGGCCATTGCTCCTGGTGTCTCACCATCTCCAAGATATCAACATGCAGCGGTATGACTTAGTTTCTTTTATTTTTTATATTTATTTCTTAGTTGGTCATATATTCTAAGGATTTCAATTTACTTGTTTAACGATTCCAGGTATTTGTTAATGCAAGGCTTCATGTGTTTGGTGGGGCTCTTGGGGGAGGACAGATGGTTGAAGATTCATCAAGTGTTGCAGGTACTTGGTTCTTTGTTGTGATGCTTAATCTTGGATAAAGAGCAGAGGTACAACTGTTGATTGTAAAGTTAATATCTTTTATTGTACTAACATACGTGCTATTGCATAACAAACTATGAAGTTGTTAAAATATGCCTTTTTAATTTTGGATCAACTGTTATGACTTGTACTTTATCTGTGTATCCCTCACTTTAGAGAACTTAAATCTTTTACGGAGTAGTTATTTGCCTTTATAACCTTATATCTTCCTATATTCTTGTGTACATATTTTTTTCGTTTTTGACTGAAGGATGAATTTACTTTTGGACAAATTGAGAAAGAGAATCTTGTGGAAATCGGGATGACCTGTTATAAGCGATACCAAATACTTTTGAAGTTTCATTACTGTTTTAGCTACTGTGTAGGGTACCTTGCTCGTGCCTAGATGCTGCTGTAGCCTTTAGTTATTTTTTTCCGATGGTAATTTCTTTTGTATGTGAAAGCATGATTTATTGTTATGCCAATTAATGTAGCATTTATAAGTATTTCTTTTGTTTCTTTTGCTGTTTGTAGTATTGGACACTGCTGCTGGTGTTTGGTGTGATACAAAATCTGTTGTTACCAGTCCAAGAACAGGTAGATACAGTGCTGATGCTGCTGGTGGAGATGCATCAGTTGAGTTGACACGGCGTTGTAGGCATGCTGCTGCTGCTATTGGTGACCTGATTTTTATCTATGGTGGTTTGCGTGGCGGTAAGTCTTAAATTTAAGTTACTTGGGTTCATCTAAATGGAATTAATTTCGTATTTGCTTGAACATTCATGACTGTTTTTGTTATAAAAATTAGGAGTAAATTTTATATAATAAAGAATATCTAGATTATATATGTATTATTTGGAAAGTTTTTATGTATTACCGTATCATATCTTAATTATTAGGGGATGTAAAATCTCCTCTAATTATTGTATTGATTATAAGTAAAGCATGTGTTGTTTTAAAAACACATACAACTCAATGTCTCTCTCTTTCCTATAGTTTAACATGGTTTTAAGCCTATTCTAGCAAAGTTTGCTGTTGGGTCTATCGCACTAACTACTATCAGTCCACTTTTAGACCACTCATAAACATCTATTCTCACACTCGAGATGTCCAATCCTTGGTGTGAGGGAATATGTTGGAGATTCTATATCGACTAAAGATATGACCAAATTCTAGTATAAGTGGATGCAAATTTGCCTTACACTGGTCTTTTAAGGATAAGTTAAGCTTAAAGTATGCTTTCTAAGATGGTGTGATATGGTAGTATACACAAGTTTTTACATGGTGTCAAACAATTATCTCGTGCATGGTTTGAGAGTTTTCTTATTATAATCCAATAGTTTGTAATAAACGAAGCAATGTTAATTACTCTCTGTATTATTGTTATTCTCCCCTAGGTTATATCTATCTCATTGTGTATGTGAGCAACATTGTTATCACTATAGTGATAAGGATGGTATTGTATAACTAAAACAATATCTTGTTCAAAAGCTCTAGACAAAAGATCTTGGACACCTAAGGCATTTTCTTGGTATAGAAGTTGCACAATCCAAGGATGGTTTGGTCATATGTTAGAAAATGTACTCTTGACATTCTAGGAGAAATAGGGATGTATAGTCCGTGGACACCTGAATGAGTTTGTACCAAACTTGTACTTGACTGAGTAGTGCTGTATTTTGATTCTGGGGTATACATTATGTTAGTTGGTAAACTAAAATACCTAACTGTGGCCAAACCTGAGATGATCTCTGTAGTGACCATAGTAAGTCAATTTTTAAACTTTTTTAGTCAAGGTCACAACCATACAAATAGTAAAGTATGTTAAGAATGCTCTTGTTAAAAGCCTCATTTACAAAGATAAGGGAAATAATCAAATTGTTGTGTATTTTGATGTTGACTAGGTAGGGTCACCAATCTGATTGATCCTCCACTTTAGGGTATTGTGTTCTTGTTGGAGGTGATTTAATATTGTAGAAAAGTAAGAAACAATTTTTGTGGCAAGATCACGTGCAGAACAAGAATACAACGAAATAGCATTAGTCATTTGTGAGCTCATATGGCTAAAATAACTCCTCAAAGAGCTTAGACTTGGATAAAATTTCTAAATGCACCTTATATGTAACGACTAGACAATATTACACATTGTCTCGTATGCTGACTTTAGTAGGAGGACCAAGCATATTAAGGGGGATCGTCACTCATAAAAGAAAAGACTGGAGTCTTGAGATATCACTACTAGATTTGTCAATTCTAGTAAATAGTTGGTTGACATTCACCAAGTCTCTTAAGAGAATAAAACACTGATTATATTTGCTGCAAGCTGGACAGACATGACTCATGCTCCAACTTAAGGAGCAGTGTTATACTTGTAGAAATAAGGATCATATCCTTATTATTTGAGGATATCAAATCTCCTCTATTTATTGTATTAATTCCTTTTTGTTAGAAAAACACAGTGTCAGCTCAATCTCTTTTTTTCCTATTGTTCAACACTTTTATCAATATCAATGTTGTTGATGAGGTCATACTTTTTTATGATGTTAATTTAGTCACTTCAATGTATCTAATTCACACATTTTATTTTGCTTAATATTCAGTTGAATTTATTGTTATTATTTTTTTATTTTTGTTTGGACTTTGAAGCAAATGGAATTAAATGTTAGTATTGCTTACTAGAATATGAATTCTTGGTGCTAGGAGAGGAGGTGGAAGGTAGAAACTTACGAAATAGCTCAAATCACATGATCATCTTAGCATATCTTAGAATATGGATTCCGACTTAATTTAACTTTACAAAATCAATTTGTAAGGTGAGATTTGCACTCCATTTATATACTATATTTTAGTCATATTACTAGTTAATGCAAAATCTCAATATACTGTTTCAAGTTGAGAATTGGACATCTTAAATGCGAGACTAAATTTTAGTGGTCTAATTATGGGCCAATAGTGTATTGGATGATAGGTCCAACAAAATAGCTAGAATAATCTCTTTCATTATAATTGTGAGATGAGATTTGAATGAACTCAACTTCACACAAATGGTTTTTAGGGTAAGGTTTAAATCCACTTATATGCTATATTTTGACCATATCAGGCCATGTTAGATTATCAAGCTTGAGACTAGATATTTACAAAATATCCCAGTTCAACCACATATGTGGCCACATTGTAGCATATTAATCGGAGCAATTCTCATCTTGTTATTTTGTCCCACTTTCTATTAATTATTGTGTCATCCGCTATCAAATTACTCACCACAAATATTTTGTCCTATGCTTGAGGTGTTTGATGCATAGTGTGAAAGAATATGTTCGAGATCTTGTATTAACTAGAGAATGATCAACTGATAGTCTAAAAGTAGGGAACAATCCTTATCATGAAAACTGTATTTGCCATTATTAGAGCTTCAATTTTTCGGATCGTTAAATATATTTCTTAGTTTTTTACTATTTTGTCAGAATGATTCTGTTGAAGATATTTCTTTCTCTTTTCTGTTGGACTGATTTTCTGTTAGACTCTCTTATGTTAGTTTTAACTGACAAGAGCGGTCAGTTACTTCTAATACCTATCAGTGATAGTTCTCTTGTCTTCTTACATGACTTCCGAAAATCTTAATCTTAATTTAGCTCAACTGCATGTTTAGGTAGCTGTTTTTGAGTTGAGTAGAGCACATCTAGATTGTTGAGAGAAACTTGGGTATTGCTTGTTGCTATAATTATAGAAATAAAAATAAGGTGCTTATCCTATATAATCAGGAATATCTAGATTATATATGTATTATTAGAAACATTTTTATTTATTCCAGTTCTATATCTTTATTATTAAAGGATATCAAATCTCCTCTATTTATTGTATTGATTCTTTTTTCTCAATATAAATAACGCACGTGTGTTGTGTCAAAAACATATGCTTTCAGTTTAACGTTTCTCTCTTCCAACACTAGGCATGTGTGAACATTATGAGAGATAATTCCAATTAACAGTTGTAAAATTCATTTATTTTTTTTTTCTATGGATCTAGGATAACAATATTATTTCAAATTTGAACTGTTGTTGAGCATGACCAGGCACTTTTCTTTTTTTTTCTTCTTGCAAGCTGAAAAGCTTGTTATCGTGCTCACTTTGGTATTGTATGCTATGGTGAGTTCTAATTTTTTTGCTTGATGTGTGAGTGACCATGTTGTATTCTTTATGCCACAGGGGTCTTGCTGGACGATCTACTTGTTGCTGAAGATCTTGCTGCTGCTGAAACAACAGCTGCTGCTTCACATGCAGCAGCTGCAGCTGCATCTAATGTACAAGCTGGACGACTACCTGGACGATATGGTGGATTTGTTGATGATAGGACAAGGCAAACCATGATTGAAGCAGCTCCAGATGGTGCTGTTGTTTTGGGAAATCCAGTTGCCCCCCCTGTAAATGGGGACATACATACTGATATCAGCACTGAAAATGCCTTAGTCCCAGGAACTAGGTATGTCTGTTTTTATCATCTGAAAATATCTTTGGGTGAAGTATTGAATTGTTATTTTGGCTTTGTCATTCATGTGAAGAATTTTTAACAGGCGAACAAGCAAAGGAGTTGAATATCTAGTTGAAGCATCAGCTGCAGAAGCTGAAGCTATTAGTGCCACACTGGCAGCTGCCAAAGCACGGCAAGTAAATGGGGAAGTTGAATTGCCTGATCGAGATCGTGGGGCTGAGGCAACACCTAGTGGGAAACAAATATATTCCTTGATTAAGCCTGATTCTTCTGCGTCAAATAGCATTCCTCCTGGTGGAGTGAGGCTGCATCACAGAGCTGTGAGTAGTACATTTTTTATTTCCTTGGGAAAATTATGTTGTCTCAAATTCCATGGATGTTGAAGGCCAATGTCCATTTCCTGGAATTTTCTGCAGGTGGTTGTTGCTGCAGAGACTGGTGGTGCATTAGGTGGCATGGTTAGACAGCTTTCAATTGATCAGTTTGAGAATGAAGGCAGGCGAGTCAGTTATGGGACTCCTGAAAGTGCAACAGCTGCTAGAAAGTTATTAGATCGACAGATGTCTATCAATAGTGTACCAAAGAAGGTACTTGTCTCTTTATTATTTATAATTGATTATAGTATTCGTACCAATAATATTGGAAAAAATGTTTAATCTTCCACATATTTTTAATGGTATCAATAATAGGTTGCCACACTGTTGGAAGCATTTTAGCTAATGGTGGTTATAATGTTCAAACTCTTTAATGACGTTAAAACTGAGAATACATGATTGGATGACAGTGAAGAATTTTTGCACTACTAGAAGATTAAAATTAAATTCTTTAAGAATAAATAGTATTTGTGTTTATTAGTTAAGCAATAGTAGAGGATCAGGTGCACTATATCTTTATATGTAATCGGTTTAAAATAACATGAACTACTTAACAACCTGACCTATAAAATCTGCTAGTCATGAATAGGGTCAGGTATTCGTTTAGTCTTGTTCGTTAACCCTCCTTTTGTTGGCATTAACTAATAACTACACCATTACATTCACACCCTTTTCCTGCATTGCAATATTTTTAATGTGTGGTGTTGAAGCTTGATTTCCTTTTACGTCTCTTCATAGGTTATTTTTAAATATTACGTTTAATCACCCAACTTGTTGGCTTCAAGTTATATCTTCCTGTTTCTTATCAAGCTTCTGGACCTTCTTTTATAGGTTGTAGCTCACCTCTTAAAGCCACGTGGTTGGAAACCGCCAGTTCGGCGACAGTTTTTCTTGGACTGCAATGAAATTGCGGATCTTTGTGATAGTGCAGAACGAATATTTTCAAGTGAACCAACCGTCATACAGCTTAGGGCTCCAATTAAAATATTTGGTGATTTACATGGGCAATTTGGAGATCTCATGCGCCTCTTTGATGAGTATGGCTCACCATCCACGGCTGGTGACATATCGTAAGTTGCTTAGTTCCCGTGGATTGATTTGTATATAAATGTGAATGAAGGATAGTTATATTGTGTCACTAATGCTATTTTTTTTATTATTATTATTATTATTATGACATCTGTCTCCTATTTCTAGTAATAGCCTCTGGGTCAATAAGTATTTATCAGATCGTTTCTGTGCATGATTGGTAGCGTGTTAAGGTGTCCAAACTACGACAACCTGCTTTTAATTGTTTGTGCCCGAGGGTTTGCTTTCAAAATATATCTTGAACATCGTGGAGTCCAACTGTATGGTTAATGTTAATGAGTTGTTTTAAATCAGACCAAACGATGGACTGGTAAGGGGCTTGATTGAGTGTTCATTGGTTTAATTATGGTTGAAGTAGGTTGAGTTGGTAATTTTAACGCATAATTTTATATTTAGTTAGATCATTTTTAAGTTACCATAAAAGGATCATATTACAAATTCTTAACTTTTTAAAGTTCTTTATAACTAGTTAAATAAAAGCAAAATATGTAAATACCATATATGAGCATTAATTCATTTAACGAAAAAACTGAATAAGCATTTTTTTTCTGAAAAGACCTGTTCAAATAAGTTTATAAGAAGGTTCTTACTCTTCTACTGGTTTTCTGGCTATTGCAGAGGTACTGAATAGAATAAATAATTAGTATTTATTTCCCCTTCCCCCATGACCGAGCAGCATTATATTTTTTGGACCATTCTAATGTAAGTGATTTAGGCATTTAATGTCCTCTAATGTTAATTTTGTATAATGACTATCAGATACATCGACTATCTATTCCTTGGAGATTATGTTGATAGGGGTCAACACAGCCTGGAAACTATTAGCCTTCTGCTTGCTCTGAAGGTACTCTGGATGCTATAGGTTGTCTTTTTGTGTTGTTTGACAAGTTTGATGGCATCAAATTTATGCATGGTTGTTTGGATTATGCAGGTTGAGTATCCGAACAATGTACATTTAATACGTGGAAACCATGAAGCTGCAGATATTAATGCCCTTTTTGGTTTCCGAATAGAGTGCATCGAGAGGATGGTAAGGACTTTGAAATTACATATGCAGGTCATCTTTCTTTTGTTATCTGTCACTCAAGAACTTCTGTAATTTTCTTATAGGGTGAGAGAGATGGAATTTGGGCATGGCACCGTATAAACCGTCTGTTTAATTGGCTTCCTCTGGCAGCACTAATTGAGAAAAAAATTATTTGCATGCATGGGGGTATTGGTCGTTCAATAAATCACTTGGAACAAATTGAGAATATTCAGCGTCCAATTACGATGGAAGCAGGATCAATTGTGCTTATGGATCTATTGTGGTTGGTGTATTTTGTATACTCGTGATGTTTGTGACAATTTATTTCATTTTCTTTTGAAAGAATGACAGCATGAAGTGTTTCTCCAGGTCTGACCCCACAGAGAATGACAGTGTGGAAGGGCTGCGGCCAAATGCTCGGGGTCCAGGATTAGTTACTTTTGGGGTGAGTGGTTGTTATTTGGTATTCGGACAAACCATTATGATTTTGTTTTAGTTTCCGGTAGAATGATATAAATAGATTAAGGTTTTTGATTTTTCTAAATTTGACAACAAATATATAATAGTTTAATTTTTATTTACTGGCATTGTAAATATTTTTACACCATCAACGAATTAAAAAAATACCTTATGTACGACTTATAAAGTAATTGTTATTAATGTCAACAGTCGTACATAATTGACCATATATGATCGGAGGATGGTGAATAAAATCTTTAGAATGTCAGTACATTCTAATTCAATTTGTATACTAATATTGTTTATTTTGTTTTTCGGTTTCATAAATTTGACAAACTTTTATTAATGCTCATGCTTATGCATTAATTTTATTATCCAGAAAATTCATGTTTATGTATTACTGTCTACTAATTTTGATGCATGATTTGAAACTTTTCAAATAAATTGTGCAGTGTTTATGCCCTGAAACTTCTAACGTGCGATTATTTTCAAAGCTAGCCTTATCATAGATAGTTGCAAAAACTACAAATCTGATTTCTTTCATTTACTAGTGCTGTTGTTTCGCTTTTCTATACTGCATGTCTAAAGTCTCATTTATTCCCTTCCCATAAAGAGTCTCTCAAAATAGATAGGGTCGATGAAGAACGAAGAATTCACCTTGATACATATCTTCGTACACTTTCACTTACATCACATACACAAGTACTCTCTGAACCATGCAATAAGGTCACCCATAATACGGCTCTCCCACTTGAGTTACCTTAGCCCTAAGCATTTTCTGTCGTTATTGTTAATGCTACACTCAGTATTTCGTCTAATTTGAAGACTTCATACCTTTTCTGATGGCTATTATTTTTATTGTTCTAGTGTTGGTAGAAACAAGATAGTCTATACAGCTTATATAGTCATCGTATGTAAGTCATTTTGTACAGCTTTAGGTTTTACTAGTTAGTCAGTACAGCTCTCAGTAAGCAATGCCCATAAATACATTTCTGTACTCATGTTTTCAGTGTGATGGGATAAAAAATTTCGGTTCATATCTAATTCTATCTTTAGTTTCGTTCATCTAAGATCTAGGCGCTTGCCTTTTTGGAATTGTTTGCTTTTTTTTTTTTTTTTTTATTTTTAGTTTTAGGTTCTGTTGCCTTAATTGTTTAAACTCCTTTATGTGATATTATGCTCATCTAAATGGGTCTTACTGTTGCAGCCTGATCGGGTCATGGAATTTTGCAACAACAATGATCTTCAGCTGATTGTTCGGGCACATGAATGTGTGATGGATGGCTTTGAGCGTTTTGCTCAGGGACATTTGATCACACTTTTTTCTGCGACAAACTACTGTGGTATTTGTTAATTCTCCATTGCTCAGGGCTTTCTCCATTGCACTTTCCTCTAAAGATAATTCTCCGTTCTAAATTTTGGCGCTTTATTGTTGGCTGGGTAATAGGTACGGCAAATAATGCTGGGGCGATTTTAGTTTTGGGAAGAGATCTTGTAGTGGTTCCTAAATTGATTCATCCATTACCACCTGCAATTTCTTCACCAGAGACTTCCCCGGAGCGACACATTGAAGACACATGGATGCAGGTATTGTTCACTCAATGGTTAGAGCATAATATTTCACTTATTAAATGAATACGTTCATATCTAAGTGAATTTTAATCTGAAAATTGGTATTATGGGACTAAATCTATATTTCTGCTGTTTTCTCTTTTTTGTTATTCACACATTTGTTTTTGGTTAAAACGTAATAGGAGTTGAATGCCAATAGACCACCAACACCAACTAGAGGCCGTCCTCAAGTAACAAATGACCGAGGTTCTCTGGCTTGGATATAGTGATTATGAAGGAAACCCGTATTGTTTATGCCTTGACGCTTGTGCTATCGCCTGAATTTCCGATGTTACATATAGCATGATGCCATTTACGGGGTATTGGAGCTTGTGATCCGATACCCGCAGAATGTTGAAGGACCAAGCTTTTCTTTGTGTTGGTTCTCGCTACTCAATCATCTGGCATCTAGAAGATACAAGTTCGAGAAGCAAAGTTGGTAGCCACTGCTAGGTTGGTTGACTTTGACAAAGCTAGAAGTTGCAGTTTGGGTTCCCACCCAGCTGTTGTAAATTGAGCCGTAGGTACAAAATCAAGGTCATGGATGTGTGCGTCATGGGTTGTCAGTGTTGGTTATTTTTCTCATTATTTTTCTTACATATTTTTTACTCGTCGTCCCTAGGTTATTGTTTTTTGAATTTATATTTTAAATGAAGAGGACGGGTTTCTTTTCTTTTTCCCTGTGATGGTGAGATATATAAAATCAGAAATCTTTCTTGGGGGTCCATGTATCATAGGTGTTGCTTTGTGTAATTCCCATCCATGCTCTGTACAACTAACTTCTGTGTGAACCCACATATTCTGACAGAAATGTGAATTTTGAGAATAGAATTTTGTATATTGCCTTCTGCTTCAAATACCCTACACTGTTCCCGGCAGTGATAGATATTGCATGTTTTAATCCCCATTCTCAGTTTCCAAAGCACGTCCTAAATGAATCCAGGAGTCTGAACAGGGATCATACTCGGTCCGTTTTGATCTGTTTTGCATTTAGCCGATAAAATTAAATTACACAATTAATAATTTTTTTACATTGTAATTGAAATTTATAATGAATTATTATATTTAAGTATAATTTATATTTTAGATTCATAAAGACTTTTTAACTACCAATGTTTCTTAAAAAGATAGGATGGTGATAAAAAGGGACATTGAAAGTGATAGCACTTAGGAAATTTAGATATAGATATCTTGAGATAAAATAAAAAGTTTGAAATGGTCGAAGAACATTTTTTGGTTAATTTCAGATGTGAAATGTACATGCGGAGAATACTGTTTAATTAAAAGTAAAAATAGTGAAACTAAGAAAATACTTGACTGGCCTATACTGAACAGTAATGGAATTTTCAATATATTTTAAATCGTGAAGGTAATTTACATGTACTCATTTATTTACTAAGATAAAAGGACTGTTGTCATATTTCGAAACGCGTATAAATAAAAAATAAAACTTCCAAAATGCAGATCAGTGAAGTCTATACTCAAGATAACGAGAAGTTCCAGACCCAATATAAAGGGTTCATCACAAAAACAAGAGTTAAATTGATTCAAGAAAATTTGCGGAAAATGGTGACGTTCAGTTACAGGTCCAGCTCAATTGTTAAATTTTGAATAAAATATTTGAATTTTTTTTCTTTTGTAAAAAAAGGGATATAAATAATTTTGAACGAAGGAAATAGAAAAAATGTTTTAATTATCATTTGAAGTGATAGAAATTCTTTGTTAAGGTCTTTCTTGAATTATTTTTATCTTATAAAGAATTTGTTATTTTTTGTGGCGATATTCTGAGACTTATCAAGCCTCATTGTGGCATCTATTTTTATATCTTTTTCCGTCCAATTGCAATTCTATAGGTCAGAACTTATATTTCTCAATTCTTCAAGTGTTAGGACAATAATTAATATCCTTGTGTAAATCTCATGTTTGTTATGATTTCATTGGTACTATGAGTTTCGTTCAAATCTTAATTAAGTTTATAATTTATATAGACTAAGAATAATCTTTATCGTTTAATATTAGAGTCAGGTTAGTACAGTTTATTTATTTATTTAAGGGATGTATTGTTGTTAAAAAAAAAAAAGCAAAAGACAGAA
>Ga0214542_1006302_pt1 | contig 21764 bp, 4 predicted proteins | sample CNSS1metaG_FD_160096 | JGI IMG/M metagenome (GOLD analysis project Ga0214542, IMG submission 160096) | Root nodule microbial communities from cowpea collected in UCLA plant growth center, Los Angeles, California, USA - CNSS1 | ecosystem: Host-associated > Plants > Roots > Nodule | place: USA...
AGTACTTTAGGCATGGAACATAACCAAAGTGCAAGCTACATAAAAAAAATAGAAGCATTAATTATCACAGTGAATATACAAATACAATGTGCTGCAGAAGCATATAAACCCTCCAAATCAATAGGAGCAATGGTAATATACAAATACAATGGTGTTTGCAAGTGAAAACTGCACTTATAAATAATCACAGCAGAGTGATATTAAAGTTCACAGCAAGTATATAGTTACAACACATGTAATAAAAGGAAGGCACGAACATGCAGAGGATTGCATCATAGTACATACATCAATTTGATCATAGTGGCAGTAGTTATTTGATCACAGTGGCAGTAGTTATTTCATCATAGTGACAAGACTTGTTTATTGATCATCAGTAGGCAAGATTTAGAAACATGCAGAGGATAGTGCACATACACATCTAAATATGCAGTGGTAGTACTTGTACTTATCAACAAACAATGTATTTGTAATTTATATTAACTAAGTTACTCACCTTCAGTTTTCATCAATATCCAATTCAGTGCCAGGGTTATTAGATGCAGCCTTAGAAGTACTCCCCTCAGCTATTCCATTGTCATCAACATCATCATCTTAAAAAAATACATGGAATTATTATTGAAAATATTATTGAAAATATTTAAGTCAGAATTGAAATTTCAGAAGTTACCATATTCTCGAAACCCATGCATCCAGCTGCTAGTACAAATAATTGCTTCAACATGTTTTGACAATAGACGACTTCTATACTTATTCAAGATCCTTGAACCAATGCTGAAAGCAGATTCAGATGCAACAATAGTGATTGGGATGCTCAACAAGTCCCTAGCCATGATTGACAAATCTGAGAAACGTTGACTATTACTCTTCCACCATTCAAGAGCATCCATACTTTCAGTAATATCAGCATCCAATGTTGGCTCATCCAAGTATATGTCAAGTTGGTTCTTTCCCGTATTAACAGAAGCTTGAATCTTGCGTTGTTTTAATTCCTAACATGAAAACCATAATCATAGTTTAATCAATAAGTTCATGCATAGTAATTTATGTACTAGAAAGTAATATGACTTACATGAAGTGCATTGGACTTGATAGAATCAATTGAGGATGATGTTGTTGACATATGCATATCACTATGCTTACGCTTTAGGGGATTGGAAGTGTCATTCTTGGAGCAATATTCAGAGAACAACTTGTACAATTTTTCTTTAATCTTCTCTAACTTTGCTTCCCAAGTTAGAGGATCTATCTTCTCAAAGCAATAGCCCAATGTTTCCAACTTCATCCTTGGGTCTAAAATTGCCCCAAATGCAAGGACAATGCTATATTCATCCCAGTATTTATCAAACTTTACCATCATCCTTTCAGCCATATCTCTGATAACTTCGTCTTCATCTTTTAAGCTTTCCAGTAAATGGGTTTGGATGGTCCACACTTGTAAAAAGTACAAGTTTGATGTAGGGTAGCATGTGGCAGAAATCATATTTGTGATCTCATAAAAGGGCACTAAGAAAACAGATTTTTTTCACTCTTTTCCATTTCTCATCACACAGACAATACTTATAATTCTCATCAACCAAGTGCAAACTTCCAAACACTCGTTTATATTTGAGGGCACTTTCAAGCATAAAAAAAGTAGAGTTCCACCTTGTAGGAACATCTATACACAAAGCAGTTTTTGCATCAATGTCCCCTAATTTTTCAATGCATTGTTTAAACTTCATCATCCTACTTTCAGAACCCTTTACATACTTTATGCTCTCCCTAATATGATCTAATGAATCACCAAGAGCTTTTAGTCCTTCTTGCACAATCAAGTTAAGAATGTGTGCACAACAACGAATATGCATAAACTCACCATCACATACCAAAGAATTTTGCAAAAGAAGCTCACTTTTTAAAGTTCTAATTAGAACATCATTAGTAGATGCATTATCCAAAGTCAAAGAAAATATTCTTTTCTCAATTCCCCAATCATGCAAAAATCCATTTATTTTCTTTGATAGCTCAAAGCCAGTGTGAGGTGGTGGGAAGTGGCAAAAGTTCAAAATTTTAGAGCACAATTTCCAATTTGTGTTAACATAATATGCTGTCAGAACAATATATCCCTCACCAGTTATAGAAGTCCACAAATCGGATGTCAAACAAATCCTATTTCTGATTTTCCTGAACTCCTCCTTTAGCATGTTTTTTTCTTTCATGTGTATTTTCATGACATCACTCTTTATTATATTTCTAGAAACTGAACATGCATCAGGATTGATATAGCTTATCCAAATTCTAAGAGCTTCATACTCAACAAAGTTGAAAGGTAAACCGTGTTGGATAATTAAATTGGCACACAACTCACGGGAAACCATTGGATCTATTCTTCTAGCTTTTAACTTTCCTTGCCCATCCACTATCATTTGCCTAACATCTTCAAATTTAAGTTTACTACATTTCTCCATGTGACGCTTCAAATGAGATGTGCCATAGTTTTTACTACCAATAACATACTTTTTGTTGCACCCATTACACTTTGCCCTCTCTTTTCCATCATCACCAACCCCAACCCTTGTAAAATATTTCCACACATAAGAAGTTCTTGACTTCTCACTTTTCTTACTACAAGAGGATTCTCTAAGTTTTACACTATCATCCATATCCTCTTCAACTGCATCAACATTCTCAAACTCATTATTACACACATTTTGAGTTTCATGATCTTTACTTGGAGGAGGACTAGTATTAGACTCATGCTCATCCATGATATTAAATCTGGTTCACTAAATCCTAACACAAACAAAACAAATAGAATAACAAAACTTAGTAAAAGAAACACAAACAAGAACCCAAGCAACAAAGCAACCCATATAACAACACAAATTTCTACTATAATAGTTACACTTTTCAGCACAAAACCGTGTGCTAAAATAGCAACAGTTTTAGCACAAAACATCAACATTAGGAGCTCAAAACAACAACACAATACCATTAGACCATTATACAGCAGCCTAACAACATTTTACTACACAAACATCAACATTAGGAGCTCAAAACAGCAACAGTTTTCAGCACAAAACCGTGTGCTAAAATAACAACAGTTTTAGCACAAAATATCAACATTAGGAGCTCAAAACAGTAACACAATACCATTATACCATTATACAGCAGTCCAATAACATTTTACTACACAAACATCAACAAACAATCCTGACCAATCGTTCATCTCAATTGAAAGCAATGGATCGATATGGTTACCTCCAATCCAAATAAGTGATTAACGGCAGCAGCTACGAAATTGAAATTGGGGAAGATTTCACGATGAACATCGATTAACGGCAGCACCTACAACAATTACGATTCATGATTCATAGAATGGGTCGTGGTGGTCGAAAATCACAAAATCAGAAATTTAGGGTTAAGAAAATCGGGAATTTAGGTTACAAATCGGGAGAAATGGAACTAGAACACAAATTAGGAATATACCTGTCTTCGCGATGATCGTGGCGATTGGAATCGTCCGCCAATCACAGTCTGACGGTGGCTCCGCTGTTTTCGCGGTGGTCGTGGACGTTGTTTTCTCAAAATTGCCAGCGACGTGGTGGATGTCAAGGTGGAGGAGAAGAGAAGCAGTTATGGCCAACGGTGACAACGTGGTGGCTTGTGTGTTTCACGGTGGCCAGTGACGACGTGAGTGGAAGAGAAGCGAGTGTAGAGAAATTGCAGAGAGAGAATGTGAAGTGTGGAGGGACTGGGGCGCAGCGCAGAGTGTGTGAGGTGAGGGAGGGATACTAAAAAAAATATACACGTGGGGTTTTTTCCACTAAGTGATACGGGCCGCGGGCTGGCTTATTTTGGCCTACGGGTTGGCCCGATAGGCTAGCAGGCTTGACGGGTCGGGCTGTATCGGGTTGGCGGGCTGAATTTTTAGACCCGGTCCATGTTGTTTTTGTCGGGCTGGCGGGCCGGCCCGTCGGGCCTGGCCCATTTTTCTATCCCTATCGCCAAGCGCTGCCAACTCCCAGAACGCCTGGCGGGTGACGAATACCGGTAGGCGGGTAGCGCCTCTGATTCCTTCTCGCTGCAGGTACCGCTTGGCGGAAAGTCCCTCACCGCCATGCGCACGTGAACCAGGTGCCCTCTGTTTTGACCCCTTTCGCCTAGCGGTTTCCAGCCCATCGCCAGGCGACATACCAGTAATCCCACTTAACTGGTTTTCCCTCCTTTCTGGTTTGGCTCTGTGACAGATTACACTCTAAGTTAATATGACTAATTAGTGAACTTTCCCAACTAAGGAACTTCACTCGCAAACAAGTCACCCAATACCAAAGGTCTCAATACCACATAGGATCTTCAACCTAAAATTGCAACCAAATGTAATGACTTAAGTACAATCTTACTAATCCCATAAACCATTGTTAGTTCCACGCGCCGGTTCTAACTTCATTATCCCATCACATAGCTAAGCTTATATCAGATGCATCGCCTGGCAGCCAGGAGTGTGCCGCCAGGCGGTTCCTTCCCAGAAACCCCAAAACCATCTAAAAACATATGAGTCGCCTAGTGGTGATTTATCTTCCGCCAGGCGGTTTATGGAAATTCCCAAAAACACAGAATTTCGTGAAAGCAACAACATACAGGCATCCAATTCATCATGCATCATATGTTATTTATAAATAAAATAAACAACGGAGTCCAGCTTCCCTAACCTGGTTTCCTTTGCTAAACTTGAAAATTTCAAGCTCTTCCTTTGATCACCAATGTCCACCCTTGATTCTCCTCAACCTAGCCTCAATAATTCACTCACTACTCTTCCCTCACTCTTGATTTTCGTCTTTGTTTTCTAGGTATATTTCCAACCTTGCAAAACCTTTCATAAACCCTCACTTTTGCCTTTTAAACTGGTGCCTTAAGCTAGTCCAATGATCAAGTTAGGGTTTCCTTTACCCTTTCCAATTCCATCCAAAGTTAACATTAGCAAAAGAAAAATAAAGATTAATTTGGGTTTTCCAAGGCTTAAACCCACAACTATGCAATTACCAAATCAATGTCAAACCATCATACCAATTCATGTTTCATGCTAACAATTATAATCCAACTATCATATTATTTCACACATGAATAGCATATATTAAAATAATAACAAATAATAACACAAAATTGGCATACATAGGACTTGAACCCAAGTCCTCTCACACAATCAAAGTACTCTCAACCATTTGAGCTAATACTATTCCATGTCATACCAATCATAATTTAATATCATAAATAATTTTCCCACCTGCATTTATTAATTAATTAATTAAATTTTATGGGTCTTACAGTACCATACTAGAATATCTTTTTCCACCATAATGAAAATGTCCTTCAATGCCATTTCCAATCCCACAAACGAAGAGTTAAATCCTCAACTTCATCAATGGTAATATTTGTTGATCAAGAAAGGGTGCATAAGAAATAAATGAAGTTTAGGAAATATTATATGGAACTTAATTCTTTCTTTTCATACTTGTTAGAGATATTTCTTGAGCAAGATTAAAATTCTTAACCTCTTCAATGGTAAAAAGGCCCTCTTTTCTTTTAGTAAGAGGAATAGCATAATCATATTCTTCATAAAGACTTCAAGAATATAGAAAAAATGTTCTTTAAATGGGATTGAAGCTTCAACAACCGAAGAAAGAGAGTCAACAAGACTCTTGACATAAGAAAAACAAAACAAAAAAAGACAAAAGTTGTGTGATTATCCAAAGAAAATCATGACAAAATTTAATTTTTATGCTAATTCCTAGTTTTCATGTAATGCCATTATCAAACCAACAAAGATATTGTTCATTTCTTGTTACTTTATTTAAATCCCTCCACTACATGAATCCATTTTTTTTTTGTTGTATTCCTTGATTTATGTTGCTCCGGTCCCACACTTGCTAGTAATATATCCTTCCATACTCCTTGTTTTTTAATTGCTTACCTCCATTTCCATTTATTATGAGTGCCTCATAGTTGTACATCTTTTATTTCTAGACTTCCTATATATTTTGGTTGATAGATGTTTGTCCGTGATGTTATTTTCTTACCTTCTGAACCCACCTCCATAAAAATTGTGTCTAGGTTTTAGATTTCTTTTATCACCGCCTTTGGTGCTTTGGAGAAGGATAAAAAGAAAAGAGGAAGGGTGATGACTATAGTTTTGATCAAACAAACTCTTCCTCTAAAAAATAGTTGTCTACCTTTCCATCTTGCCTTTCCATCTTGCCAATCCCTTTTGAATTTTAAGAATGATAATATCTCATATCTTCTTCTTTGGATCTCCAAATAGGTGAATGGTTATGTTATCTTAATACAAATCAAAATGACAACAAAGTGACTTAACTCTATATTTTTAACTCTTATTCCCCACAATTAGGCTTCATACTAATCTCTTTCATGATAAATTTATTATTAGTTTTCCTTTTTAATTTCATGTTTTATTTAAAATAAAAAATAAAATAGTAGTACTAACTACTAAAAATTCTCATATTACATGAGATTTTTCTTGCAAAATTGTTAAAATAATTTGAAAGAAAAAACTTTTTTCTGCTATTTTTTCTAAAAATATTAATTGACATGTAATTCCTTCGTGGGTAATATTTCATAGAAAATTATAAAATTCTTAATTATTTCCTATAAAATTTGTTGTGAAAAGTGTTTTATAAAAAAAATATTTTACAAAATAATTGGTAGTAATTTCCTACAAATTTTTTTTCATTACAAAATTTATAAGTATTTCCTAAAAAAAATAAATCAAAACAAAATTAATAGGAAATATGGGTTTTTTAGTAATGCTATATTAAATAATAGTCGTTTACAAATTTTATCATGGTTTGCTCTCACATCAATTGTTCCTCACTACTAAAAAAAACTCTTATTTCATTCTAATTTTGTTTTGAATTCTTTTTTTAGAAACACTTAAAAATTTTATTATGAAAAAAAAATTGCAAGAAAATGTTATTATTTTTTTTTGTAAAATATTTTATATAAATCACTTTTCGTGAAAAAAAAAATTATAAAAAATACTTACAAATTTTAGAATTTTGTAGAAAATAATTATACAGAAAAGAATTGTTTATCAATTAAAATTCTTAAAAAAAAAGTCTTTTCATATAAATATTTTTAACAACTTTGCACAAAAAATCTCATAATATAAAAAAAATTCTAGTAGTGCCTTTTTATGGTTGAGTTCATACTAATTAATTCAGATACATGATTCCAAAACATGTATTTATATAATCACAAAAATTATAAATAATTAATTTTATACATAATCGTTGTATTAATAACAGTATATTACGCGGTTAAATTAATAGAATCTAATACTATAAAAGATAATTTCACAGAAAATCACTTTTAAATATATATATTCAACTAGTTGATATTAAAAACCCATGCGTGAGCACTTATCATTGCTTACAATAATTTCACAAACAAAAATATTGGATATAATTAGTTGCATGCTCATGGAACGATTAACTGTATACGTATTATAAGAAAGAAGTGTTCATCAGAAAGTGGAAAAGAGAGAGAAGAAGCTTCCACCGACGAAGTGTTATCTATCAGAAGGAGCTCCATTATTTTTGTTTCTCCAAACTAGAAATTAGGTCTTTGAAATGAGATTATTAATGTTTTTCACCCACAGAACCTAATTAAGATCGAATTTTAGATGAGATATTGAGATGCATAATTATCTGTCAATGATCGAAAAAAATCCACTAGGGGCCAATAGATAACATGGAATCGTGAGGGGGACCATGATGAACAAAACCAACTTGTTTGAGGATATCTAAAGTGACATGTCTTCACTGTTTCTCCTTCAGTGACAAAAACACGATAATCTTGTTGGCCATGCTTTGTTTGTTCCATGAAGGTTAAGACAACATAAGAATCATGGGACCCTCATTCTAGTGAGGATGTCACTTCGTATTACTTTGTGAACCGCCCCAAATTTTGTCCCTTAATTAAATCAAATCACCTTGAGCACTTGAGATTTTCCATAATAATAATAATTATATGAGTCCTTTGTGCTTTTTCTCACAACCAGATAATTACGCCTGGAACTTAAATTTCTTTTTATGGGAATATTTCCAAAACAATCCAATGCACTTTGCTTCAACATCTCATAGCTACTACAAGAGGAGACAAGAGGGACCTCTCTTGTAGTATTAGGGTTTCTTTTCAAACAAAGGAACCTTAAGCAATAGATCCTCAAGAGTCAAATTCATCATCATGCCATTATCAACATATCCCCATGCCTTCAACCAAACAAATAATATTGAATTTAACTTGGAAAAGTTACAATTAGTGCACTGCTTCTCCAATAAATTCTAAAATCTTTGGCCATCACTAATTTCATTGTTTTTTGGCAAATTTTTAAATCTTAAAATTTGGAGTTATGTTCACCACAGAAAGTGTGTATATCTTTAGAAGCTTGGTCATACTAAACATCAAGTTGATTTTGTTTTTGCATGTGACGAGAGACAATAAGTTAAAAACAAAACATAGACAAGAAAAGATAGAAAAAAGTAAGCCTAGCCTAAATGAAAATGCAAGGGGAATCTTATCTCTAATCATAAAATTGATAAAGATTGTACAGTGCGAGTTTACAAAATATAATTAACAAAGCCCTTAATAACTTTTTTGCTTAGTGGATAATGAAAAAGGGACTCATGGATTTCCTTAAACAACAAGTCTCACTCAATAATGTTAAGAAATGATTATGATTATAAGCACCCGGTTAACCCACTGAAAGATGTAGTGAGATGTCTGAACCAGGTAGCACCCAAATAATTAGGGTCTTGAAGTTAATAAATTAATATCCTCATTTCTTATAGTTTAGAAGATTGCGTGGGTTAGGATGCAACAGTATCTTCGAAGCAGTCTTGTATGGGTAGGAAAGGAATAAAAAGAATAAACGGACAAGTGCATTACAATTAAATCTAGAATTGGGCTTCATTTCTAACTTTCCATCGATTAAGATAAGTGCGTTGGAGTAAATGATATATACCTTATGCACTAAACATATATCTACCAAAGAACTTTGAAAACAATATCATAATTAGAGATGATAACGAAGTGTTTTACAGGAGTAATGTCCATTTTTAGTATATATATTCTTATTCTTTTATTCATCATTGTCTTAAAATTGTAAAATATATTTAATTTGTTAGTTAACATAAAGAACTTATATGAATTTTTATTTGATATTTAGTTTCGTAACTTATGCCACTACATGAAATTAAGGGAATAGTATCCGTATTAAACTCATTTAAATAGAAAAAACCGGACGCTATTGCGACATGTGCGTCTATTACAAGCCCATGTCTTGTATATGGAAGCTTCATAACATTTGAGTGTACTGCAGGTATAAAGCAAAATAGAGACGGTTTGAACCCACAAAAAGGACTTTTAATTTTATATCAGCTTCATCTTGAGTTAGAAATAACTTGGCTAATAATTTAAATATTTATAAAATATTGATACTAGCGTGAGGTCAACCCTCCTTTTCAATTTCATAGTAACGGTCATGCCCTTTTTATATATATACATATGTATATATATATACATATGTATATATATATACATATGTATATATATATATATATATATATATGTATATATATATATATGTATATGTATATATGTATATATATATATGTATATATATATATATATTTAAATTATTTATAGGATTAATTAGTATGTGTTAATTTGATATTGCTTTTAAAAATGTGTTAATTTAGTCCTAACTCTTGAAGAAGTGTCTTAATCAGGTCCTTTTCAAACAAAAATTATTAAAGTCGTTAATTTAATTCATGACTTTTACCACTAAATTTTGATATAAATACCAATACTTGTTTTTGTAAGTCATTTTAAATATCAATACGGTTAACGGTATTAATATTTTTTTGCTGAAAATGACCTATTGAGGCATTTTTTCAAAAGTTGAGACTCAATTGACACATCTTTAAAAGCGGGTACCAAAGTGACACATCTAAATAAAAGTGGGTATCATCCGACTAATTAAACCTTATTTATATAATAAGAGTGAGTCAAATGGTCTCTATGTTTTTTTTTTAAAATTATATATTGTGTAGCGTCCCATGCAACGTAGGTTTTTCCCTTAAACTAAGTTTTTCTTTTTCTTTTTAAATAATCTTTGTGTAGCATCTCATGCTAGACCCACACCAGTGCATGAAAGGATTTCTACCGTAGTTATTTTGGTCATTTGGCCTCGGCTTAAGACCCAAGACATACATATATAGCCGAAGCCAAAAAGGATCACCTTTCTGTCTCGGTTTTTAACAGAGACATATTCCATCATTGGTGCCTCGGTTCTAACTATAAATTTTCATAAATGAATTTTTGTCTCGGGTCTGGCTATAACCAAGGCAGAAGAGGGTGACTTACTGCCTCGAGGCATAATGCTGATTAAAATAAAAAATAAATAAATTTGAATAGTCTTTATGCCTCAATTTTGGTCATAAAGTATTCTTTTATGCAGTTTCTATTTCTCTTAAATCCCACACATTAAATCTGCAAATAGACACATTAAACCACACATTTAAATTATTAGTACTATCTCCTTGTTTAAAAAAATACATCTCTAAAAAAAACTTGGAGACAATAAATAATTTTCATATTCAATCTCAAACAGGAAACTAAGACTAACTTCATGCAACAATGATTTTAGATAAAACAAAATAAATCAATTTATTTAAGCATATATAATTGCATAAACATACAACAACATACATTTATTTCAACATGTAATTAAATAAATTTAGGTAACATACAAAAAATACACAACATACTAAAACATTATAGGCTCTGAGTAAAATTAAGAACTTGGGAGCGTGAAACATCATCAACAATGGAGGATAATACAACCGTACTCATAATCCCACAACAGGGTGCAACTATACCTAAACATTGAGGTATCACAAATGCAACCATCTAAAATTACACTGATAAAAGTGTAAAGTAATAAACTCCAATGAAATCGATGGGTACTCACTCTTAGGATCCAAACTAACTTATGATATTAAGGAAAGAAATCAAAGTATTGCATATACCATAATTTTGCATAATTTCGATAAGTAAACAAATTGCATAGTTCATCATCATAAATCCTTATATGCCTCGGTTGGATAAGGCCCGAGGCCTATTCTAGGTCATATGCCTCGGTTAAATAAGGCTTAAGACCTATTTAGAATTATCTACCTCGGTTAAAGCTGAACCGAGGCATAAACTCGCGATGAAATTTAAAAATTTCAAAATAGCGTAACATGTGAAATTTTTGGAGTGACATATGCCTCAATTGTACTAATAACTGAGCCATAAAACCTACTTTGCCTCGAATGTAACAAAAACCAGACATAAAAGTTCACATAAATTATAAAAATTCCACCGCATCTTGATATACCTCGTTTGTACTAGAATCGAGGCATATAGAGCGAGTTAATAAGTACAAAATGCATTAGTGCCACACTAATATTTATTCAATTAACCTATCCAAGATCATTGTCATTCTATCAGCTACCCGAAAGTGAAGAAACTTGTAGCATCTCAACTTTCTACATCTATCATACAAAACATACACACTCATAAACAAGTGAAGAAAACCAAACAAACGAAATCTAAGGTAAAAATAAATTCTCAAGTAAGTTCACTTGGGTAATCCCATTGGCCAAATCTTGCTTAAGCATCTATAGCACAAAATAATTATAGTAGGCCTATAGCCAAACTTTTGGCATTAAAAATATGAGCAACATACACATGATACCATCTCTACAAATTTTCATTTAAGTCACTAGTATAACACTACTGATGTACAAATTAAAGTACCATGCTGAAGTGATGAGGTTATATTAAAGAATGAATACATACCCCTATAGTGTATGGATGAATAACCAAAATCATACATCACAATTGAAGTTCTTTGGTTGTCATATGCAACCCCAATTGATGGGAGAACATCAATAAGAAAAAGTGAATCAGAGATAAGATATTTAATATTTGAAGAATCAAACAATGGCAAAGTGACAACACACCAAGATGAAAGATGTATCAAGTATAGAAGCAAAACATGCAATTGAAGACATTGTTGAATTTGTATATATTTGAAGTTATTAAACACATTTATATTTTGTGAAACACTTTGTCACCTTGCCACTAATTTCTCCAATTTTCTCTAAGAAAAAGGAGGAAGGAAACAATAAAGAAACAAAGGCATAGCACTATCAAACGACATAAGTGTTTTATAATTAAGGAGGAAATTTTGCAACATAGTGTTCAAACAATAAGCAATGTGAGCAATAAACCTAGAAAACTTAAATTTTGTTGAATGCAATAATGCCACAACTTGTGATATATTCACTGCATGGCTCAATTGTTAGGTGTTCCTCAATGAGGATGTCCACAGATACAAGGTCATCCATAATAATCATCATGATCTACAACTTCTCAATTCCATATCCCACTAGCACTAGTTTGGCTATGTCAATTAAAACAAGTCATTTTAGATACATTGTAATGCTTTCAAGAAAAAAAAAATACATTATACACTTAGATTATAAGGCATGTTTACAATGTCATCCAATTACAAACTATGTAAAGTACCTGTCTTTGAACTTAAACTATCTTAAAAATTATTTCGTCTAAAGTTTGCTAAAGTTGAAAATGATTATCTGATCAAATCTACTGAAGCATAATTTCTACAATTCATACCTTCTTAAATGAGCTCAAAGATTTGGCTATTACTAAGAACTTAATAACCTGTACAACTTCAAGTATTTTGTTTCTAACAACAACAAAATCACAACATAAATATGATATATAGTTTGTAAAATTGAATCTTTTTTAATGAATCATCTTGCTACAACATGGTCATAGGAAAATGAAGAATGAGGAGGAGTAAGGAATTTCAATAAAATTATACGTTTAAGAAGACCATTACCCATCCCCCATGAATCATGCCCAATAACAACATTAATGAAACATACACTAACAGTATCCCATTATCAAACATTTTAGCTGAACATCTTTACCTCTTCAGTATTGAGACTTCTCCCAACAGTAAATACTCCAATACTCTAAGACTTCATCTCCTTCACATTTTTCACCTCCAACGAGTACTCATATTGACAACAAAAGCACATAAACACCCTCTTCGTCAACAACCACTAACTGTGCTAAAAAAATAGGGTTTGAAAGGACAAATTCCTTACCCAAATCTCACACCTCAATGCGGCACTGTACGATTGCAGCTCCGATGCGATTTCTCTACACTAGTAGTGTCGATAATAGGGGAAATGCCAACAAGCAAAGAGATTTGCCAAAGCTGAAAAATGTGAACGAGAGTGAAAAGGGTAAAGTGAAAAATGAAATTGTTAAAGTGTAGAGATAAAACTTAAAAAACTCTTTCTCCACCTAACTCTTACCATACCCGACACTTACATTAATAAATTAATTAAAATAATTTAGTTCACCTTTTATACAATGACACATGACATATGATTTTAATTCCAAAATTTAATATAAATGTGTGTGTGTTTAGTCTTGTCACTTTAGCCCACTTTTTTATTTTCTATCATTTTTAAAATTTGAATAATATTTTTAAGTGGGTTTAGCCCACTCTAAATTTTTTGTATTCTTTTTTGTTTTACTTCTGGTCACGAGACACATATGGGATGCTATTTGAGTCCGTCCCCTCATGGACGCTAATCTACGAAAGCTATTTTAAATCATTCTTTTAGTGTGCAAACATTTAATCATTTGTACTCTTTTATATATTTACTTGACATTTATCCAATTGTTTTTTTGATATTCTTCTTTTGATATCTATACAATTATAATTTAATTTTGATATTTGACATTGGAGAAAAATTGTATCTTTTTGACATTCAATTATTGACAAATGATATTTTCTTTGTTATGATTTTTAATTTTTTTAAAAAGATATTTAATTAATATTTAGAACAGCAGAAGGATGAGTGTAGGCGTGGTACGGGTATACCATTCCCCGATGAGGATGGAGATGAGACAACATGGGGAAAGGAATGTGGATGATTTTTTACTTTGGAATGCAGATGAAATTGTCAAACATGCACCTACCCCACTTCATTGTAATCCATGATGATAAAGCTATAAAGAAAAGTCCAACTTCGCTAAAAATCAAAAATGTTAAAGCAAAAGTCTAATGCCCTATGATTTTTATTAAGTCTTGAAAATAAGTGCAAGACATGATCATGTGTTTCGTCTATAAGACAATAGTTAAGCACAACAACAAATCAATCAAGATGCAAATATTTCTTTTGACAGACAATATAACATTATATAGTCTTTATTTATGTTTGACAAAACATGAATATGCTCAATCAATACACACATAGAAACAACTTAACATGATACTCCAAAAAAAAAACATATAAATGTTTCTTTTATGTTGTAGGGAATGTTTGTTACTTTCATATGCCAACAATATTCATTCAAAAAACATAAGTCACATAAAAAATCTCGGATAAATAATTAAAACAACTTTTCTTCAATTCCTTGAGTTGTGTATTGTCAACTTTGGAATGACTGTTTACTTCATATCCTTTGCATAGTAGAAAAATTAAAGAAAAGGCACACTGCCCAAGAGATAAGTACAACCATCAATTGGGATGCCACGTAAAGGAGAAAAGAATGTTTGGTGCTTTATAAAGTACATTTAATGCATCATTGAAAATCTAGTTAGTATACACAAGAAGGACATTAAGAAAAGCAAAAGTTGCCCAATAACTACTTTTTGCATAGTCTATATAAATCAAGAAGAAAAAGAAAGTAAGAGACCATAATGTATGATGTTCAAATGTTCCATTTTTTGCCCCATTAAAAAGCTTTATAGAGAACATCGTGTTAGCACAAGTGACCTTAATTAATGCATGAATTTGATGAAGCAAGTGCATGAGATCATGTTTGATTGGTGAATAATTGATGAGATTCGTTGATGATCAAGCTTGTGTTTTGTAGCATATGGAGTTACCATGAAGATCTCAAAACTTGAAGTTTGAATTCTATTCGTAGACTATATGACATAGTGTATATGTATTTTGTCTTGTGTGTGTCCTTTTCAATCTGTTAAAAAGGGGTTTTAACAAGTTAAGAGTTTGATGCATATAGTTCTATAATGTATTCAATCAATTGAATTGTTATTCAATCGATTGATTTCACTTGAGTCAAGTGAAATCAACAGATCATACAAATAAATCAATTTGTTGAATTCACTTATGATCAAGCTATATTAGTTGATTTTTCAGAGAGTAGAATAACAATTGAGATTTTTTAGCATGAAAAACAATGAAACGAATTTGAAAAACTCTCTCTAATTACATAGTGTGTAGCTCATGATTAAAGATATTTGAATCTTGGAGCAAAGTTTTGCTTGTGTTAAAGCTTGAAGAACATGTTGTTGGTTGGCTAGGGAGAGTTGCCACTCAAGTTTGGTTTGTGTTCACTCAACAAAAAAAAAAATGAGAGCATCAATCTTACTTATGTCATCAAACGATATTTCTCTCTATTGAGCAATTTGATGATACTCATATTAGCATTTTATCTTAGCCAAGTGGTTGTTTGAAAAATCATACTCCATTATTAGTTAGGAGTGACCGGTTTTCAAAGAATACTTGGTTAAATTATGAGTGACTTGTCAAAAATACTTGGTTAAGCTAGAAGTTAATTGTGAAAGAATACTTAGTTGAACTAAGATTGACTTGTTAAAGAATACTTCATTAATCCAATAATTAAGCTCTTTCCTCTTATTTTTTTCTTTATTAGGGTTATTTTAACATCTAAACACATAATTGAGCATTGAGGTTGTTCTTTCTCATATCAAATAAGGAATTACAATATTGACATTGTGCCCTTTTATTTGATTTAGGTTCTACTTGAATAAAATGATTCTAAGTTTCTCATTGATTTTTTCGTCCCTCGTGGAAAGGTGGGAAGAAGGTTTCACATTTGTAAAGTATTGGTTTTGAAATTTTACAATCATTTTGGTCTGTACATTGATGATATCGAAGAAAGAAGTTAATTGAAAAGTCCACCTTCAATGTCCCGTCATCTTGGTAGAAGGGACAATTATCTAACCTTTTAACATTTTTTATAATAAATGTTTTTTGCAACCTTTCCATCCAGTTACTTATACAACCTAGCACCAATTTTTTAATCAAGTTGATGGTGAAGAAGAGTCCTTAGCCTAAATTCCTAGGTGTGTAAAACGAGCATCAAATAAAATACAGCCACTTACTAGATGATCACATTTGATTACTTTGTTCACACCTAATTCTATACTGACCTATTGGGGTGGTCATGGATTGGATTTTTAATTATCCAATCCATATCCATTTTAGATCTAAATAATTAGATCCGATTTTTGATCCAAATCCATTTTTTTAGCAAAATTAGTTTAGATTTTTTTTTTAAATCCAGATCCAAATATTTAGATCAAGATTTAAATCCAGTTTAAATATTTGGATAAAGTTCAAAATCTAGAATCTATTTTTTAAAAAAGAAATTTAAATTTAATTTTCTAAAACTTGTGTCCTTAAGGCCGACATGATACAATTTGGCTAGAGCTGTTAATTTGGCCCAATTCATAGGTCTACGCCCTAACTCATGTGGGCTAGGGCCAAAAAAGCCCACAGGCAAAAAGGCTCTGTTCAGGTCTAGGACCCGTCCATGTTGTTAAACTAGGCCAAGCTGACCTATCTAGGTTGTCGGGTCGGCCTAGTCTGTCTGACTCGTCATGCCGGTCCAACACGGTTAAGTTTTTGTGCCGGCCCGACCTCACACGGTCAGGTACTCAGGGCCCGCTTAACTTTTTCGAGTCGTCAGGCTCGATCGACTCGTTTGGTTCGTCTGGCTCACCGAGCCCGTTCGTGTATTTGGGCCCGCCTGACCCGTTCAGGTTGTTGGGCTCGATGACTCGTTCGAGTCGTCGGGCCTGCCCGACACTTCAAGATCGTCAAGCCTGCCCGGTTCGTACAGGTTGTCAAGTAAGGCTCGTTCTAGTCTGAATTTAGCCTAGTCCATCTCAACCTTTAGGCTAACCAAACTAAAATTTTAATTAGAAATTTTTTTTTTATTATTCATATTTGAAGATCTTGATTTAGAGAATGGATATCCAATCCATAAAATATGTAAAATGTAAATTTGATTGAAATTCAGATCCATTAAAATAGATTTTAAATGGATTGGATTTTTAATAAAATGTATTTTAAATGGATTAGATTGAAACAAAAATATATCAGAGCAAGAAAATTAGATTTTTTGTCCACCCTTTTAATATGGATAACCCATGCATGAAAATGAGATTCAAGAGAAAATAAACCTGAAACAAATTTCAATTAAAAAATCGAAATTTTAATATACCTGCAAAAATAACAACACCATCAACAACACCATCAACAGATACCCTCGCCAACTCAGGATTTTTGAACCGTAGAAAGGAAATATTGATCAACATTTGATTTAAGGGAAATAGTTTAGGCCATTTTCTTCAAGGGGAATAGGTGGTGGTGGTGTATCCTCCAGGTAGGTCCACACTAGGTTGTGAAGGCTACCAACACAAATAATTGAGATTTATTCTTAGAGAAAAAAAAAAGTATTAAGTCATTATTCATTATTTTATATTAATGTCTACATACACATTTTCTATTAATCTGTTTTCTTACGTCAGCAGCACATAGTGTTCTCTCATATATCTGCTGTTCCATTTAGAAAATTTATTATTATTTTTAAAAAGACCTCTTTGAAGTCGAATAAATAAGGCAATAATATTATTTTTTTTTCAAAAATATCCTTAATTAGTTGATGAGTTTACTAAAAATTTATAACTAATATTTTAAAAAAATGAAATAAAGTTTCTCTTTTAATATGATTTAAATATATCATTATTAAATATATTGGTATTTTCTATTAATTTTGTTTTAAAATATTTTTTGATATATTTATAAATTTTGTTATGAAAAAAATTTATAAAAAGTTGCTACTAATTTTTTTTGTAAAAGTTTTTATATAAAACAGTTTTCTTAAATTTTTGGAAAATATGGTAAAAAGCGGTTTTATTTTGCAAAATATTTTAATAAATTTGCAAAAAAAAATTCATGAAAATTTTTAGTAATGTATGTATTATGAAAGTTTCATTCATTCAACAATTTGATATTTATCGGATATTTTTGTAACTGTAATATATCAAGTGTTTTTAACTAAATTAAATTTTAAAAAATTAAATCAACCGAAAGAATCTTATTATAATTAAGAATGATAAATGAACTCATTCCACGATTATTCTTTCAACTCCATCTCTATTTTTATGTGTAATTTTCACCTTAATTGAGTGTGGGAACCGATATAGTAATGTTCATCACTTCATTCTTGTACCTATCCCGATATCCCACGTTATCATTTTAAAGTAATAAAATATTTTTAATTTATTATGTAATCTAATTTTATTTTTATTCTTAGTTTTTCAATTTATTTTTAAGACACACATTTAATTATTTTTTACTTTTTTTTATAATTATTTGACATTTATTAATTTTTTACTTTATATTCTGATTTCATATTTATATAATTATAACATATTTTATATATTTACTTTAAAAAAAAGTATACATCCTTTTAAGGTTAAATACTTGATAATATCATTTTTTATTATAATTTTTAATTTTTATAAATATATTTATTTTAATATTTAAAATAATAAATAAGCGAATACCACATATTCATTCTTAGATAAAAATGAGAATAAAATAAAAAAATATCACATCTATTAATTAAGAAAATATTGATAAGCTTTTACTATGAAAACACTACATTTTAGTTCTTCCTAATTATAATTAGAGATAGAAGGAGTATTAATTCTTATATGAAAGAAGTAGACACAAATTTGTAGGATAATATTGTTAAAAGGAATTTTGTTTTTATGTAATATATTATTTTCTGCGTATACAGTGTGAAATTGAACCTAGTCAACATATTCTAAAAACCTAATTGTTTGTCTATTTTATTAAATTGGTGTCGATCCTAAACATCGTGCTATATTCACTATTTGGCATAGGAAATGATATTTTTGGGAAATGGGTCCCTTTTGCATCCAACCTCATTTGTGTTTCTAAGTTTAAAATCTTTGTGGGTTGCTTCCTTTAGTCAAATCCACTTCTCAACAAACCAACCAACCTAAAGATATTGGTAGTTTCTTGCCTCCCTAACGGTCCAAGAACAATTCTCCTATTAAATCTATGCATTTATTTCACCAACGGAACATATAGTTTCGAATCACTTATTATATTCTCTTATTCATTTCTTATGCATAATGGAATTAATAATAATATGTACATACAACACGTTGAATTAAATATTAATAATTAATTCAGTTTAATTTAATTTTACAAAATTTATTTATAAAATAAAATTTACACTCATTTATATATTATAAATTATTTTATTTTTAATTAATTTGAAACCGTACTCTTCAAAACTTTACCATTAGAAAAGATCTCAATTAACTAAAGTTTAAAGAAAAATATATCAAATAAATTGAAAATATCACTTTAGCCTTATTACATAAATTAAAAAATTAAAAGCAGAAGATGTTAATAATAGAAAGAATGATAAAAATCATAAAACCTAGTTTCCAAATACCTAATAATTTTTCCATGTTCATGTGCTTCCACTACATTGACCGTATAAGTGCACCTAATCACGTTGTCTTAGACGGCGGGTTTGTTATGGTTTGACAGTTGCGAAAAGAAGAAAAAGAATAAAAAGAAAAAAATATGATTACCCTACCTAATTCTTTTTGGCCTACAATCATTCTATTCATATCACTGTGTTTCATAGTCACAAATTGAACCACCTCAACAGTGTTTTAAAGTTCAGAATCCATTTCCTAGCTTCATTCTTCAAAAAATCATCTTCATTATAATTGTTTAACCAAGAACACTTTATACATATAACTATTGGTTTGAAACTTTAAACAAAATAGTTTTAATATTTACGATTAAAATAATTAATACTCTGGAATCTTCTTCTATTTGAAAAAAGTATACTCCAATACTTTATGTGAACATGATCTTTTCTTAGGAAAACTTTGACTAACTGCTACTATATATCTTTTAGAGTCTATGTTAAATGAATAGTTATTTCTATTAAATTCAATTAAGAAAATATAAGCATGCTATAATAAAGTCACCTCGTTTTGCTCACTTCATAGTTCGTACCAACGGCTTCAACTGTTTATAATTATGTTCTTTTTGATTATAGAAAAAACTCAATTTGTATATTATGGCCTGCAACATGAATTTTTCTTTATTCATAAATTTTCTTCGTCAAAGAAAACTGCATTGCATCATTACCGTTTTGTGTTGTGTCACAGCTCTATCGTGTTCCTCCAACCCTTCAATTACAAAAGCTTTTTCTTGTAATCAAAAGTATTTATAGAAATATTATTATTTTGTAACAGATTTTTTCATCAATAAAGTAATATATTTAAATTAAATATAATTAATTTATGTAAAGTTATTAAAATTTATCTTTTATTGGTTGTAAGATAGTATGAATGATTTTTTTTTTATTATAACATTTTTATGCTGTATATGAATTAATGATATAACAAATTATATTATCGTTTATTACTAACAACACTTATTTCTGAGTAAAAAAAAAAATTCAAAAACGATAATTCTAATAGTAAAATTGTAGCAAGATTATGTGGTCCGTATAAGCTCCACCATAGCTAAGAGCAATAATGGTTAAAAGATTAAAATAAAATATTATCAAAAACATGCTTATTGAGGTTTCTTTATAAATAAAAGTATTTATTAAGCATAGACTACAAAGCTTAGTAATTGACCAACTAACAGTAGTCTCCTAATTGAAGAAAAAGCAATAATTAGATCCAAAACTCAAAGATCTTGGCATTAAGCCTCTCATGTTGATAAAATATTATTTCTCATTATCTTGCACTTTTATTTATTTATTTATTTATTGTTGATGTGGAATGGATAGACATTAAAGTTGAAAACACTATTCCATGTTTTATATAGAGGATACTTTAGTTAAACTATTATTTTTTGTCCTTTATTTTACTTATATTCCATAGGAGATTAACATGTAGGGTGAGAAACTATACACGCTCCATTTATTAGAATGAGTTAATGTTTGCATTATATTAGATTGATGTGATCATTAAAAAATATATAGTAATAAAGGGAAGAAAAAAAAAAAGGGAAGGAAAACTAGTATTCAACACTGTCATCTTGATTTCTAGCTAAATGTGTATTTGGCAAAAAGAAATAGGAATAAATGGCTTGGATATTCAATTATTGAATTAAGGATAACTATGATTGTCATGTTGTACTTTCACCTTTGACCTAAACAAATTTGGAAGGTGGATGTTCTTGGCAACATTCTAACAATTATCATGAAAGTTGTTTTCAAATATTAATTTTCATATATTTATTAGACAAAAGAGTAAGTTATATCTGAAGAGATTTAATTCTAATTTTTATAATATCCATTTTCCATCTTTAACCCACTCTCCTCATTATTTCTAATGAATTAAGTTGATGTTTACCTTCTCTTATAAATGGAAAATAAATTCTACAAAGAAATATATATATATATATATATATATATATATATATATATATATATATATATATATATATATATATATATATATTAAAAAAAAATCTATAAGAGAG
>Ga0214542_1006303_pt1 | contig 21762 bp, 13 predicted proteins | sample CNSS1metaG_FD_160096 | JGI IMG/M metagenome (GOLD analysis project Ga0214542, IMG submission 160096) | Root nodule microbial communities from cowpea collected in UCLA plant growth center, Los Angeles, California, USA - CNSS1 | ecosystem: Host-associated > Plants > Roots > Nodule | place: USA...
AGCATTGCTTTCTTACTCCTAATTAACCTACAAAGCAAATAAACATAGATTAGCATGTTGGCTTAAGTCAAGTCAACTATAGTCAATAAGTCAAACCTAGTCAAAGGTCAACAAGTCAACTAAAGTTTATTCAACTAAGTTAACTTAGGGAATCAAAAATAGCAAACACAAATGAAAGGGATGAAGGATTAGTGAACTTCCTTTCTAAACATGCTTAGTCTTCTTAAGCATTTGCCTCCATCCTTGGTTGGGGTCAATCCTTCATCACCTACTATCTATATACCATTTCAATTTCTTCAGACTCTTACTAAACACTAAAATATCATCAAAATATACTACAACAAACTTACCAATACAATCTCTCAAGACATGATTCATTAAGTGCATGAAAGTACTTGGAGCATTGGTTAGGCCAAAGGGCATAACTAACCATTCATAGAGGCCAAATATGGCCTTAAAAGCGATTTTCCATTCATCACCCTTTTGGATGCAAATTTGATGGTAGCCACTTTTCAGATCAATTTTGGAAAATATATTTTGTCCATGTAATTCATCCAACATGTCATCAAGTCTTGGAATGGGATGTCTATATTTTATGGTGATGTTGTTGATGACCCTACAATCACAACACATGCGCCACTTAACATTTTTCTTGGGCACCAACAACACAAGGACAATACAAGGACTCAAACTCTTTTGCACCCAACCCTTATCTAAAAAATCATTCACTTGAGACTCGACTCATTCAGATACATATAATTTAGTCGGATTTAGCGGATACTTGCACTTGTGGTGGATTTCTCTGCTCACTCCCGAGCTGCTCACCCCCGAGCTAAGTGTTACAATGTTACAATGTCTCAACCCCCACACACAAGGTTAGCCATTGATGAATTTCAGGCCTCCTGCTACTCTCACCACAAGAGTCAGGCCGCTCTATGTCAGACTAACTAACTCTTTAGAGCGTCAGGATGCAACCTTACCTTGAATCCTTACTAAATTATATAGATGGGGCACCACCATAAACTCCCACTAACAGGGGTCATGGAATTACGTCCCGACCACTGAAGCACCACCATGAGGTCTCACCTAGAGGCTCATGGAATTACGTCCTGACAACATACCAATCATATTCAAACAATCATGTAATATTTATCATACTTATAAATCTCATGCCAACCTTTATAATCCATCCTTATACATGTTCCATGTTGAATCCATTCCAAATCATCCTTCCCAATCCATGAATATAGAAGTGTAATTCATACCGACACCATGCCACTTTGATTACCAACAATCTCATACAAGTCACATGCCAAGGTCATGTTAAACTTATCAATCATAGACCATAAATGATTCTACTCATACCCATTTGGCCAATTCAAGCTTTTAAAAGTAATTGAATTAATCCACAAGTTCAAGTTAAAGTAAGGAATTAAAACTCTGCACTAATTCTCGCTTAAGCTAGACTAATCTTGCTTAAGCGAGACTGATCTCAGTTAAGCTAGACTGGTCTCGCTTAAGCTAGAAATTCTCGCTTAAGCTAGACTGATCTCGCTTAAGCTAGAAATTCTCGCTTAGACTGATCTCGCTTAATCTAAAATCTCTTGCTTAAGCTAAACTGACAACTTTTCACTGGTTTCAACATGTAAAAACACAAAATCCCAAACAACAAAAATTTAAGAAAACACAAGCACGTTGTATAAAATGTTGGCATCATATTTCATGCTTGAAAAGGGTGAACAAATCAATCATGGGAGAATACAAATATTTTAAACAACTATGTTGTCAATCTCGCTCAAGCTAAAGAGCTCTCGTTCAGGCAACAAGGTCTCTCGCTCAAGCAAAAAGTCTTCGCTTAAGCGAGATTGAAAACAGAGAGTACTTTGAGGTCTCGCTCAAGCTAGCCTATCTCGCTCAAGCGAGAGGCCTTCGCTCAGGCAAGCACTCGAAACTAAAGGGGGCGAGTTAATGCCATTCTCGCTTAGGCGAGAGCTCCTCGCTTAGGCGAGAGCTTCCCGTTTGGGCGAGAAACAGCTCACTTAGGCGAGTATAGCAGATCTCACCTGCTCTCACGCATGCAAAGCAAAAAAACCTATCCAGAAACAATACACCAATTATTTTTACACAATCAAAAGCACATCAAATTATCAAGAGCACCCAACAGAATCAAAACAGGCACATTACTTATAAAAACATGAAACAATCCTAGCTTCTCTCACCTGAACAATCACATTACGACAACGAACCCAACAGCTCCAGGAGCATACTCAAGAGGTGGAGCAGAGAACGAGGTTGAACTGACTTGAATCTGAAAGAGCTTTGAGCCCTAGCAGAGCACTGTTTGAGGGTGTCAACACCCAATTTCGTCCGGGTGAATAAATTTATTTTCAAAATATAAAATTAAAAGTATAAAATAAGGTGAAACAAAATTTTCTTTAAATATTTTAAAACTTTAATTTTAGAAAAAAAAAGAAAAAAAAGAAAAAAAAAGAAAAAAAGAGAAAAAAAAAGAAGAAAAAAGGAGGAAAAGCTCAATTTGTTATTAATTTTCATGAGTTCAATAACTCAAATATTTTCTACCTTTGTTCTTGATAGAGAAATTAATTATATAATAATAACAATTAGAAGCAATATCTTTTCATATAATTAGAATCAATATTACTGACCTTGATTGATTGATTTTGTGCTCTGATTTGCTGCGATTTGATACTCATAATTTGCTACTATCATGACCAATTCCTTCCTTATATTGTTCGTTACAATTAAGGCCGAGATTGCATTGATATTACAAGGTGTGAGTATAAATACGCACTCTGTCAGGACCGAAAAAAAAATTCTCTACACTACTCTAATTCTTTCCCATCACCACTCCCACAGAAACACCTCTTTTTAATCTCTCTTTAAAAAAAAACATATTGAAAGAGGTAGAAAAAAGAAAAAAAACATTCTCTACACTCTCTCTTTCTCTCATTACCACCCACATAGACACCTCTCATCTTTATCTCTCTAGAAAAAAAAACAAAAAATATTAGAAAAGGAGGTAAAGAATAAGAAAAAGAGAAAAGGTGAGGAGATATTAACATTTTTTAAGGTACATAACTGCTAGTTCATTTTTTTTTCTTTTGATTTATTTTTATCAATTTTTTTATTATTCTTTTTAAATCATTAAATTTTTTTTTCCATTTTTTGTGTGTCTGTTCAACCGCTCGTGTTGCATGGCACCTATTCTAGACTTTCGTTCCTTTTTTTTTCAAAAAAATATATATCAATCTAAGAATAAAATATAACTTTATTTGTTTACTCTTTTATATCTATTTAGTTGCTCACGTCGCAATGACATCCACAACTACTCTAAACTAACTTTAAAAAATATTAAAAATTTATTAATGATTAAAAAATAAAAAATAAAAGATTAGAAAAAAAAAATATTTGAAGTGTCTATTCGGCCACTCGCGTCGCATGACACCAATTTTAAAATAATACTAAAATTTAAATAAAAAGATTTTCAAAATTATAAAACAAATTAAATTATTTTCAAATAATTTTCCAAATAGATTTTTTAAAAAGAACTACGTAACCCTAACCCTAATTCTCCATTCACATGGAGATACGTAGGAGCGATGATTAATCCTCGTCGGGCCAAAAATTCAAAAAAATAGTTTTGTTTTTTTGTACATTCTTTTATTACTAATTTTGGGAAAAATTAAATATTTTGAAAAACCACGAAACTTTTGCACATTTAATTAAAGCTACCGTCTTAGGACGGGCGTTGTGGGTGCTAATACATTCCCCACGTGTAACCGACTCCCGAACCCAAATTCTGGTTTTTTGCAGACCTTGCTTTTTTTTATGGTTTTCCGTAGTTTCCTATAATAACTATGGTGGCGACTCCAAACTCTTTTTTTACAAATAATTATTTTTGTTCGTCGTCCCGTCGCGATTTCGGTTGTGACAGAGGGGAAAAGAGGAGTAAGGTGACTAATTTTGCAAAGTAGGCAGAACATGAGAGGGTTAAGCTGGTTTAGGGGTGTTGGGATGCCCTATGGACCAGCCTTTGGCCCAACTGACTAAGAGAGGTTCTTAAATTTTAGGACAGAATTAAACCGGGTCTTACATTAAAAGAAAAAAGAAATCTTCACACCTTATTAAAGAGATGTTCCTCCTTCGTGTAAGAATACCAATCAATTTATTGCTCTGCTTAATATGTTATTTAGTTATTATTGAAGGCGAACATCTTAATTTACGAATTTCCATTCTAACAATTCGAAGCTAAAAGTCATGATGTGAACTAATTAAAAACTTCGAATAATTAATAGGTTTTGCTTCCTGCACTCTATCATTTTCTTTCTGTACCTTATTATTTTTTAAAATTTTGTTTTAACCTTTGTGGGTTTTATTTGAATTTTGTCTCTACGAAGGAGACAATGGTTGCATAGGCTGGCCTATTGGTGGTCATTTCAAGAGTGGGGCAAAACATAACAAAGAATGTTGAGGTATGCACTGTTTTTCGTTGAGCATTTTCGTTGAAATGGTGGTTTTATGTTTACCGAAAATCTAAATTCGGAAACATCGTTCCGAAAACATTCGCATAAGATTTTTTTCGGAATATTGTTTCTGAAGGAATACATTATTCCAAAAAGTTAAATCCGGTTAAGGTTGAGCAATGTTTCGAAAACTTAAATCGTAATTTAGTGTATTGTGTAACATCCTGCCAGGGTGTTACTAAAAACACATTTAATTTTTTTTTCTTTTTTACTTTCAAAACAATTTGTTTTACAACTCTAATACCATTTTTAAACAACGGAAAGCCAGAAACTTTCTTCACTTTATTAAATACTCATAGTTCCATCAAACCAAGCATTAACCAGAAAAGCTTATATCGTTTCCAAAAACAATCCTTTTTTATTACAATTTCAAATTCAATTAAATAGTTTTTCCTCTAAAGCAATCTCAAAGCTCCCGTGTAATCAACAAATTATACGATCATCACATCTTGAAACCACAGTCACAATGATCATCACATCTTGAAACCACAATCACAAACATAGAAGAATTTTAAACAAAACATCACTTTGAATAAAATATTACTCAATACAATAATGACAAAACCATCTCACCCAAGCATTTACAACAAACAACCACATGACATCACACAATTAATCACAGTAATTGTTATCTTATCCTACAACAACAAACCTACATGTAGTCTCATCCCAAGAGATTCAATAATAAATATAAACATAATTGAAACACTATGTTGTTATATTTGATGAACAAATTTCTAGGATTAGAGATTTAGATAATGATTTCCTCCTGATTATCTATGGTGTATTTAGATTATATATTAAATGATTAAGAATCTTTTTTATATTGCAATGCTTACTTACAACTAAATATATCTTTTATTATTTGAGAATAGACATCTCTTTGATCTTCAACCTAATTGAAACTCGTTGTTAAAAGATGTGCAAAACTTAAAAAATTGGTCAAGTATGTTTTTAGTTCCTAAACTTTTAAGTGAAATTGAAATTTGTTCTTATTCGAAACTTTGATACATTTTGGTTCTCAAACTTTAAAAATGAGTGGATATAGTTCTTTTAACCCAATTACGTTAAATGTTTTTGACTTATCAAACATGTTTCATGCTAGTATTTGAGTTGTTTACACTATTTGACACGTTTATACTTTAATATATGCTAGGAAATGCATTTATCATGTCAAAAATATTTAACGTAATTGGGTTAAATGACTATATTCATTCACTTTTTATGTAGGATTATCTTGTTCCTTTTTAAGATTATTAAATATGGTGTGAGTTGATTAAGAAAGCTAAATGAAATCTCCACTGGACCTTTAAAATAGCATGATATCTAGATGTGAAGGTTCCTTTCACAAAGCTCAAAAGAAGAAGATGATGGATTGATTCAAGCAAATTAAAGATGGAAAACACATAAATCAAAGAAAACTCGAGAGGATTGAATCATAAAATTCGAGATAAGTAAAAGGAGAAGAAAATATAAAATGGAAAGGAAAGGAATGATGACAATGTGAGAAACACACCACTTTAGAAGAAAGGCAAAGCCATGGACTCTTCTAAAGATAAGTGATGGTGCCGCCACTTGAATCAAGATTCAAGATAAAGCTTAAAAGCATTCACTCCCTAGGGAGGAAGACTCTCCCAATGGTTGATACACAAAGGTGTTTAATTTCTCTAAAATGTTCAACCCTTGTACAAGTGTTAGAGGTCCCCTTAAATATAAGTGTCTAGGGGCCTCTTAGCAAAAACAAATAAGCTAAAAAGGACAACAATGCAAATAACAAACCTAGGCTTTAGAAAGTAGGTCAACAAAGGAGCACATGGACACATTCTAGAAGCCTTCTTGGCTAAGGCAAGGTGGATGCTCATTCTAGATGTTTCTAGACTTCTTGGTGGCCAAGGCATGTGGTCATCCTTTCTAGATGTTTCTAGAAAGCTTTGTCATCTCTCTCTCCTCCACATGGGCTTGCCTTCATGCGCCACTTGTCTACTTTGTGCACCACCTCCTTGATTATCCTACAAGACAACTAAACCTAGTTTAGCATGTTGGCTTTATAGGTTCAGCTAATCTTTTGAGTCAACAGGTCAACCCAAAGTCAAGGTTAACAAGTCAACTTAAAAATAGTCAACCAAGCCAACTTAATGGAATTCAAATTAAAGAAAATAAAACCAAAGGAAGGGATCAAGGAACTCCCTTTCTTCTAAGTGCCATGGGCCATCATCCTTGGTAGGGATCAAGCCTTCATTAGTTTTTAAAGTTTAGGGACCAAAATGTATCAAAGTTTCGACAAAAATAAATTTTAGTTTCACGTCAAAGTTCAGGAACAACAATCAATTTATTGCTCTACTTGATATGGTATTTAATTATTATTGAAGGTAAATATCTTAATTTCAAGATTTACTCACGAGCTTCAATTTAAAGCTAAAGTGATGGTGTGGACTAATTAAAAACTTCTAATAATTTATAGGCTTTTGCTTCCTACACCCTATCATTTTCTTCGTACACCTTATCTTTTTTTTAAAAATGTCATTTTTACCTTTCTAGTTTTATTTTAATATTGTCTATAAAAAGGAGACAATGGTTGTATTGTACGACCTTTTTTCTAATATTTTTAATAACATGGAAACAATTTCCAATCAATTAATTTTAGTATAGGTTTCATGCTTATTGTAAGGCCCCTTTTATTTCAGCCATCTTAATCTTTAGGGCTGCTTTGCAGCAGTGGGCCTAAAAGGTTGGCCCATGATATAAGAACCCTTCGTGTTGCCCTAATTCCACATTTCATTCACTTTCAGAAAAGAACCAGCCGTCACCCCCTGCTCTTACGAGACGCTCTGCTAGGGTTAGGGTTCTGCCGTCTTCGAGCTAGTTCGAAGTTGTTTTCCTACTCCATGTAAGTGTTGTGGCAAGCCCATACTTGTTTCTATTGCTCATTTCGTTCTTTTCCCAGCTAGGGTTCCTAGTGACCATATCGTGCTTCTGTTCAGCCATCTTTTCAGCTCTTACGTTCGCTCCTTGAGTTGCTGTGCTCGTGTGTTCGGTATAAAGGGCGCGTCGGGTCGTTTTGCTAGCTATTCCCAGGTAAGGGAAGCTAGAACCCTACTGTCTGATGCAATGTTGTTAGTTTTGATGGTGTTCTGTAATTTTTCGAGTGTATGTGTGACTGTGAGTGTATGGCATGATTTGGGTTGTTGTTGGACATGAATTATGTTGAGTACAACAAAGAACAATGGCGAGACCTGTTAATCTTGCCCAAGCGAGTCAGTCTCGCCTAAGCAAGATGAACGGGAGCTCGCCTGGGACTTTTGCGTGAAAGGTCGCCCAAGCGACCAGCTCGACGTTTTGGGCGAGCGAGCACCTCGCCCAGGCGAGAGGGGTCTCCCCTAAGCGAGATCCCGCGTGTGCTCCTGCCCCTTTCTTGAGCCCTCGCCTAGGCGGAGAGGGGCTCGCCTGAGCGGGTGTGTCTCGCCTGAGCGAGACCCTTCAGCCCTGAGCGAGGGGCTGGGCGAGGCAGTGTGCTGTTTGGATGTTTGGTTGTTCCTGGATGGTTAGTATTGGTTTGGAAATGAATGGTATAATGAGAAATATGTATATAATGGGATGTTATGTATGCTTGGCATGATTTGTGAATTATGTATGACGGGTTGGGTATGATCTTGGCATGTGAAATGAATGAGTGGTTTGGAACTAAAGGAACATGGTATTGATATGAGATGAGACCCTAGACTCATGAGGTGGTGATGATCAGATGTATGGATTCAAAATGTGATGCGTATGAGGAATAAATCTCAGGGGTTGGTATGGAATTGTAAACATGATTTTGATGTTCTCCTACTTTTATGAATGTTGGTCCGTGTCAACGTGTAATTCCTTGGGGTCTCTAGGTGAGACCTCCGGGGCTACGCTTCAGTGGTCGGGACGTAATTCCATGGCCCCTGTTAGTGGGTGTCCATGGTGGTGTCCCATCTGTATAACTAGGTAAGGATTCAAGGTAAGGTTGCATCCTAACACTCTGAGGAGCCAGTTAGTCTCACCTAGAGCGGACTGACTCCTGTGGTGAGAGTAGCAGGAGGCCTGAAATCCAGTAAGGGCTAACCTTGTGGTGAGGGAAATTTGATTCAACATAACACTTGTACTACATAGCTCAGGATCGAGCAGCTCAGGGATGAGCAGAGGTATCCACCACAAGTGCAAGCATCCGCTGAATCCGACCAAGTTATACATATCCGGATGAGTCGAGTCGAGTCGTAGTGTATTGAATGAAGAGTCATGACATGCTTGGTTGTTATATGGATATGGGATGATGATACTGTGTTTGACTGTATGATGAAAATGTGTTGGCTCTAGCTTACCCTGTTTGTTGTGTGATTGTCTTGTATGTGGTACTTCTTTCTTGCGGTGATCATCAATTTAATTGATGGGAGCAGATGGGCGAGGTTCCAGGAGTCAGCAAGGAAGTGGAGATTCTGCTGCATAGTCCGTGTGTGGACTGGTTGTTATTCTTGTATGAGTTCATTTAGGGTTGCGACCCATGTATCTGTTCGTCCGTAGTTTATGCACTCTGGTTAACTTTTCCCTCTAGTTTCTTTTAGGCATCGTGGTATGCCATGGATTGTATGGAGTTAATCCTAGACCGCGTCTTTTATGTTATCTTTACTGCAACATTCCTTTAATTTCACGTGCTTAATTAAATGGAGTGTTACACTTATCACTTTTGTAGGTGAGATAAAAAAAATATTAGGACTCTAAATTTTATAATATAAAACACAAAGTTTTTCAATTATCAGTTGACACATTAAATTATATTCTATCTTTAGTATTCTTACTATTAAAAATAAAATTTAGGGACTTTAGGATTCAAGAATATAAAACCTAAATTGGGAAACAAGAATATATATCAAAAAAGAAAATTTTGAAAGATTAAAATAAAATCAATCCCCATATTCAAACAACCTCAGAATCCAAAAAGCATTGTCTACTAAAATTAGATCCAAGTATGAACAATTAACCGATTCAATCATTCGACAAATTTGTATTTGATTATCAAATCAAGATTCAATCGGTTCCTAATGCTAATTTTAGAAATGTAAATTGATATCACATAGAACAAAACCGAAATTAGGGAAGAGGGAAGATCGATGCAAAATTCAATTCCTGTTGTTTGATGTTGAATATGTGAATTGATCTTTAGAGGTGTAATCCTCCATTACCTAATAAAGAAAAAGCAACATAATATAACAATATGAAAGGACGAAAATAGATTGAAAAAGAGGAATGGATGTGTCCCTTTTTTTTATCATAATTTGGCCTCTGATGGGCTTTGACCTAGACTCTAATTTTGCAAAACTTTAATTATGGACCAAATTTGGGTTCTAATTAGGTCTAAAAGTCCAATTAAAAATGTGCAAATCTCTAGGATTCCCTTTACAAATATTCAGAAAATTTGTTTCAATTTCTAAAAATTGTAAAAAAATTAGTAGAACAGACAAAATATGATAAACCTAAGAATAGAAAATTATCAAAATCACAAAAATTCAAGCCAAACATTGCATGAAGAAGGCATGGAAAGCTTGAAAAAGTAAAGAAGTTTGGCTAAGCCAAGAAGAGAAAATGGACAACAAAAATTAGACCTTGCGATTTTCTCTATCTTTTTGAAAAAAGGCTTTGATAATTCACAAAAAAAGACTTTGATAATTCACAAATATTTATGATAAAAGATAATTTGGGAAATATATATCTTTAGATATTTTATTTGATATGTTAAAATAATTATCTTATTTAATTATATAATAAAATATCAAAAGATAATAACTACCAAATCTTTTTAAATATGCAAGATCTTAAATTTTTTTGGATCTCCACAACAAATAAATATATCTTTAAGATATTGGATTATTTAGAAGATAATTGGAGGATATTACAAAGGATTGATTTGGGAAAATTAATGCAAATATTAGTTGGTGATAATTTATCATATATCTTTAAATAACTAATTTATTTAATTATATCATATATTGATATTATCAATCAACTATATTTGTCAAATAGATTTAAAATTGGTTATATCTCTTCAAGTATTTTTAGATATTCAAAACAACTATAAAGATAAATAATATTTATCTTTATCTTTATTTTAAAAGATATTTGAGAGATTTTAGCAACAGAAAAGTCCATTCCAAGTCTTATATAAAGAGACCAAGGGGAAGCAGAAAGACAAGCTTGGAACTTCAGATTTAGAAACCCTTAGGGGGGCCTAATTTGGTTCTCCCTTTCCACCTTCTTTTCTTTTATATTTATTTTACTTTTATTCCATGGAGTTCTAAACTTCTTGGGTTGGTTCCATTGTAATTTCATTATGGATTCTGAGGTTAGAATGAAATAATTTCTTTGTTCTTTTTATTATTCTTGTGGTTTTCATTCATCTATGTATTTTCTCTTTGAATCGTGTAAAAAGTAATTATTTTTACAAGCTAGCTAATTAACGAAGTGTTTAAATCTATATGCATGCTAATCACTTGAGTTCAAGGATTTTTAATTCTGATTGAGAATGTCCTTTGATTAAATTTGGAAACTTTCATGTGATTGAATGAGTTTTTGCCAATGATTGAGAATGTACTTTGATTATAGGTGAAAACTTTAACTAGAATTAAACAAGAATGTACTTTGGTTAATTAGTTTTTTGCTTGATTGTATAGGTAAAAGAACAGAAGTGTTTAAGCATAGTAATATTTAATTGAGAATGTACTTTGGTTAAATTTACTATGAATAATCTCTAAGGTTCATATTTTTAATTGAGAATGTACTTTGGTTAATAGTGAGAACGCCAACAAATTAGTTGAGAACCTATGATGGATCTATTTTGAAAAAACAATGGAATCAATCTATTTTCTTTATCATTGTTTTATATCTTTTTATCTTTTTCCAACTTTATTTCTTATTTTATTTGATTAACCATTTTGTATAGTTTTTATAAGAACTAATTTTCTAGAAATCAATTTTGTGTTCGTTGGAGACGACTTTGGGTTACTTTACCCTTTCTATTTGCTTGACTACTTTCTAAACAATACCGAAGTTGTTATAGTATTAATTTGATCACGTCAACAACAACGTTATCAAACTTATAATGTTTAATTACCTCATGTTCAAACCCTAAGTTCTAAGGGTTGGGAAGTAGAGTTGAAACCCTAACGGTGAGATATGACTTTCTTTCTCTCGTGATGAACACTAGTAGGTGGAAGACACCTTGACCCCTCACGTGTTTGGACTCCCTATTGAAAGATAATTTGGGTTGGCCTATAAATTCAATTTGATGGCCTTCTTGCTAAAGGATGTGTTAGGCTGCAACTTCAATTTGGTCGACCCAATTACAAGCTTGAACTCTTACTTGCTGACGCTATTGGATTCGAACTGGTGAGACAAGCGTTTTAGATTGGACGTTCCAAGCTTAAGGTCCAGAAATGCAAGAAGTTAAATTTAGCCAAATGCAAGCCCAAAGAGATTACTTATTACACCACAAATCAATATTATACATGTAAAGTTATCTAAGTATTTAAATGCATAAAAAGACAATGGGCCTTGCCAATGGCCCATGCTGAAAGCCTGTTGATCCTGCAGGAACCAACCTTCCAATGTTATTGTTGTTGATTTACAAATCAATCAATGTAAAGTTTCAATTCATTTGTTGGCATTCTCACTTTTAATCAAAGTACAATCTCAATTAAAAGTGAGAATTTTTAGATTATCCATAGTAAATTCAACCAAAGTAGAGTCTCAATTAAATTTTAATATGCCTAATCATGTCTATTCCTTTGTTTCCTCACCAAATAGAAAACTTAATTAATCAAAGTAAAGTCTTGACTAATTTTAGTTAAAGTGATTACCTTTAATCAAAGTAAAGTCTCAATTATTGGCAAAAACTTATTTAATCACATGAAAGTTTCTAAATAAAATCAAAGTAAAGTCTCAATTGAATTTAAAAACCCTTTAACTCATATGATTAGCATGCGTGTAGATTTGAAATCATTATTTTCTATTCAATTAAGAAGCAAAGGACATAGATAAACAAAAACCACAACAATAATCAAAAGAACATATACATAAATTCATCTAACCTCAAAATCTAGTTAAGAAATTACAGTGGAATCAACCTTAAAAGCTTAGCCCTCCATGGGTTTGATGGAATATGTAAGACCTGTGAAAATCAATTAATTAAATAATTAATTAAGTAATAAATGCGGGTGTTGGGAACTTTAAGGCTTTAAATGTTAATTGTATGACGTGAAAAAGTGCTAGCTCATGTGGTTGAGAGTACTTTGATTGTATGAGAGGACTTGGGTTCAAGTCCTATTATAACATTTGGTGTGTTATTTAATTATTCTTATTTTGTTTTGGTAATGTAATTGTGACTGGTGAGTGATATTATAGTCATAAGATTATAATGGTTATCACAAAATTTGAATTGGCATAATGGTGGTACTTTGTCCTTATGAGTGGAAGGTCACAGGTTCAAACCTTGTTAGAGGTGAAATAGACTTTGCTTTTGCTAAATGAAGTTGTAGAATTGAATGTGAAAGGGAAAAGGTAAAATCAACAGAAGGGGCAGCCAAGAGGTGAACCAAGGAACCTCCATTTTCTTCCCAATTTTAATCAAGAATTCAGGTTAGGGGAGTTGTCCTTTGTACTATGAATTTTGGGCATTGTTATTCTCAAATTAGTTCTGTATGATGTGAATTTCGTGGTATGCATGATATGATTGAAAATGTGTTTGGTTGATGTGGTGCAAAGCCTTTTCATGACTTATATGATTTGGGGGTGAGGGTTTCGGTACATGATTGTTATTATGGGTTAAGTTCTGGGTTATGGTAGTCTAAATGTGATGAAAACTTGTTCATAAGGTGTGATTAATGATGTATATTGAATGGTATTGGTTGAATTGGATATTGGCATGAATTGTGGTCGTTTTAGTGGGCGATCAGAGGAGAACCTCTATAATTTTCGCCCAAGCGAGTCCATCTCGCCTAAGCGAGAGTTGCAGAGTCTCGTTTTGGGTTTTGGTTTGCGTTTCTCACCTAGGCAACTTGTGTCAGGGTTGAGCGACCAATATTCTCGCTCAGGTGACAGAGGCTCGCCTAAGCGAGGTTGCGATGAAGCCTGTGCATGTTGAGCGCGACTTCTCGTCCAGGCGAGGGGTTTTTAGGTGTTGAGTGAATTATACTCTCGCTTAGGCGAGAGTGGCTCGCCTAAGCGAGGTCGCGAGGAGACACTGGTGCTGATTACATTGAATCTTCGTCTAGGGGAGGAGATTCGGGTGTTTGAGCGAATGGGTCTCGCTCAGGCGAGAGGGGCTCGCCTAAGCGAGACAACGTGGTGCAATCACTGTTTCATGCTCGCTCAGGCGAGTTGGACCAGCCTAAGCGAGGCTGATGATTTAGCTTGGGCGAGGGTCTCTGGCTTAAGCTAGAATATTGCGGGTTCTATGTCTTTTGTGTATTGTTTCAGCTGAGTTGCTTGTTATTTCCTAAAGTATAGGAATTATATGCTTATGATTTGTGGTGTTTGGGCTTGAAGGACTAAGTCCAACAGGGGTCTGAGATATGGTTGATGGTTGGACACATGATGGGCATGGAACTATGTAGTTCCTGTTGGTTGCTAAGTGTAACACCCCTAAGGAATATTACTAATATTTAATACATATATTCCGAATTAAAACAAAAAACCGCATTTAATATAATACCATTTCCCAAAAACGCGGGAAATTAAAACCAAAACTAGTAACCATACATAATCCGAATGTACACTATCGTTATATATAAAAGTTACTAAAGTTCAGCATAAAATAATTTATATCAAAATCAAAACAATAAAGTTTCTTTCAAAAGCCTAAGTAGCCCATGCTCTCCGTTTCTAAGCATCTCCTAGCTCACCTGTCAAATCATCTGCTCTCAGATAACAAATTATCCGATCATCGCCATACAACACAGATAGGGTGAGCTATGCACAAAAAAAATATAAATAGATATATGAAATAATTATGTTCCCCAACCCAAAATAACATAACTAAATTCTCATACTTTTCAAATCACCCAACCATGACCTCATAGTCCTTCATGAGTCATATGCATGAACTAGGTCTTTAGGACTTCCCTATGTTCCCACGAAACTAACTCATTCGTGGTCCAACCCTATGAGCCTATCCCGCTCATAGTCCTGCCCTACAGACTCCTCGTCTGTAGTAAAACATCCAAGTCTCATACTTGGACCTTGGCACGCACGCAATCACCATACTATGGACTCCTCGTCCAATAGTAGCCGACGGGAACATAAGTTCCTTGTCCATCGTGCGCCCGACACATGCAATCACCATACTAAGGACTCCTCGCCCATTAGTAGCCGACAGGAACTCATCCAGTTCCATGCCCATCATGTGTCCAACCACCGAGCACATCCCAGACCCCTATTGGACTTAGTCCTTCAAGCCCAAACACCATACCACATGATATACATCCTATTCCTAGGGACGTTCGCCCAAGCTAAGCCTTTCGCCTCGCTTAGGCTAGCTCAACTCGCCTGAGCGAGCTTAAAACAGTGACCACACCACGTTATCTCGCTTAGGCAAGATCCTCTCGCCTAGGCGAGATCCTCTCGCCTAAGCGAGATCATCTCTCGCCCAAACACCCATTTCAAACTCGCCTGGGCTAAAAATGCAAACAAAGCATCACACATGACCATAATATCTCACTTAGGCGAGGCCGTCTCGCCTGGGTGAGATCCTGGTTCGCTCAAAACCCACAAACCCTCGCCTAGACGAGAAGTCGCGCTCAACACGCGCAACTTCATCACTATCTCGCTTAGGCGAACCTCACTCGCCTGAGCGAGTGTTTGTGTTGCTCAAACCCAATTCTTTTCGCCTGAGCGAGAACCTTGAGTAGGGTAAGAATATGAGTCCCTGCATGTCTCGCCTAGGCGAGTCCCGCCCACCTGAGTGAGAATTGCAGGTTCTGAAACTGTTTTACACACATAAGCACTGCACTAGAGAACCCAAATACGCTCCCAAAACACACCAAATCAATTTGACAACCTTACACTCACAGAACAACATAGTACAAACGCCATAGAGACTCCTACTCCCACTTTTCATACCATAAGAGTATACACAACACAGAATAGCCATCATGAGCATACAATCAGACCAAAAACTTAACAACAAGGGTTCAGCTCCCCTAACCTGGAATTAGTGATCAAAAATTGAGAAGACATAAACCTTGATTCACACCCAAAATTTCGCTCACACTCTCAATTTCTGTAGTGGGTGATTTTTAAACACCTAATGGTTACCCTTCTGCTAGGTTTTCTTTACCCCTTCACATTCATACCACAACTAATAGTTAGCAAAAATAAAGCTTATTCTTTGCCCACCAAGGTTTGAACCCATGACCTTCCACTCATAAGGCCAAAGCACAACCATTATACCAATTCACATTTGGTGATACCCTACAATAAAAAAATAGTTTACATTATCAATCCCATACTAATACATATTTTTAAAAATTAATAATAAAACAACACACATAATTGGCATACATAAGACTCGAACCCAAGTCCTCTCACACAATCAAAGTACTCTCAACCACTTGAGCTAGTACTTTTCCACGTCACACCAACCAACAATTAATGCCATAAAGGCTCTCTCTACTCGCATTTATTAATTAATTAATTAATTAATTTCACGGGTCTCACACTAAGTGGCGAGAAGTCCTTAGCATGGTGATTGCATGCGTCGGGCGCACGATGGGCAAGGAACTGTTATGTTCCCGTCGACTGCTATTGGGTGAAGAGTCCATAATATGGTGATTGCGTGCATGCCATGGTCCGAGCGAGAGAAGCTTGGATGTTTTACTACAGATGAGGAGCCTGTAGGACAGGACTATGAGTAGGATAGGCTCGTAGGGTTGGACCACGAATGGGTTAGTTTCGTGGGAGCACAGTGAAGTCCCAAGACCTAGTTCATGCATATGACTCATGAAGGACTATGAGATCAGGGATGGGCAATTCGAAAACAATGAAATATTTTAGTGGTGTTATTTTCATTGGGATGGAGGGCATTTTTATTTTATGTTTATATGTATATATGTGCGTAGCTCACCCTATCTATTTGTGTGTGGCGATGATCGAGTGATTTATTATCCACGAGCAGATGATGTTACAAGTGAGCCAAGAGACGCTTAGGGGCGGAGAGTGGGCTCAGTGCACGAGGGGAATTTTATAACTGTCTTTGGTTTAATTTAAATGTAATTTGATTTCAGTTTGTACAGTTTGAGAATATTTGGATTTTTAATGTTTTAAAGTTTTGAAATTTCCCACGTTTTGGGAAATGGACTATTTAATAAATGAGGTATTTCACCCTGCCGGTTTATTTTATTATTTATTATTTTATTTGAAGTAATATCCTACATGGATGTTACAAAATACATGATAGTATGATGAAGGAAAGAAAAAATAAAAGGAAAGGAAGAATGAGAGATGTGCTAGATGATGGTATCACCCAAAACTAGAGAGTTGCTAACTGGTTCTGTGTTGGATGCAGGTGGTTGACGTTGTGTTGCAGGCTCGCTGTCTATGGTGCGTGGAAGCAATGGAAGATGGTGGCTGCACAAATCTGGTGCGCGATGGTTGCTGCAGGTGTTGTGCAACGCAAATGCCCAGGTGCATGGAGGCTGTCTGCGTCGTGGTTGTAAAGATGATGGAGGTGCTGCTCGTTCTGGCTCACAATTACTCCATCAATAATGGCTCATGTTTTCTACAGGAACTTGCGGTGGTGATGGGTGGATGCGTTGTTATAGTGCGATGGTGGGTGCTGCAATGGCTGCTATGTGATGAGAAGGCATTTTCCAGCGTCAAGGATGCTCCAAGCATGGTGGTAATGGTGCAATTTCCATGGCTGCTATTACGGTGCGAAGATGGTGGTGGCTGCCGTGGAGGGTGGCAACTGCCGCCATGGTGATGGTGGGAGAGGAGAAAGATTAGGGTTAAGGTTTCATGTGTGAGATGGAGGAAGATGATGATGTTGCAGTGTATGGTTCGCCAATTTAGTGAGTGGAAGATCATGACAGGTGTCATCATGTGGTTGTATAGATTAATTAGTGGAGGATTGCCACATGGCATGATTTGGTTGAATGGAGTTTAAGTGGTAGGAGGAGTGTAGCTTAGTAGAAATCAAGGGTGTAGCTTAGTAGAAATCAAGGGTGTAGAACAAGTTTTTAAGTAGAAATCTGAATTATTCCTTTCCAGAATTTTCTGATTTTGGACTTATTTGTTAACTTTGAATATTTCAAATGCACACTTTTAATGACCCAAATTAAATTCTAGTTGCATTAACAAATTTTAGAATATCCAATAATATTTTATGCAACTAAAATCAATTTTTACGTCATTTTTTGCCTTACGTACTCAATAAATCCAATAATCACAAATCCTAATTAAATTAATCCTTAAGCACAAAAATTCTATTAAATCCCCAAATTTAAACATTAAATAAGGGCAAAAATTTGAACTCATCACACACCCACACTTATCCTTTTGCACTCCTAGGCAAAATTGAACAATTTAAAAACTTTATTCTGAAGTATTTTATTCCATATCTTCACTGGATGTAAGGAATGAATACAAATAGAAACAAATCAATCTTCTAGAAATCATGTTGTCATGCACATACAAACGGAAAAATTCTATTTTTCACACATGAATTAATCTTTTGTTTACAAGATAATCAAATATGAAAGAGAAACACTCAAGTTAAATGTATATTTTCTCACCAAAATTTGCTCAAGTGTTTTGGCTTGTGTTTCCACTCAAAATACCCATGCAAGTAAACACTCCCAGTGCTTAACAAGACTCTAATATTTATAGCTTTCAGAAAACATGCATTCAAAGATCATGAGGACTTTTCACAGGTTATAATGGGGCCAAGGCAAAGGAAGGAAATTTTTTTAGGATTTTTGTGTTTTCGAAATAGTAAAGTAGAAAGAATTATGGAACATAGTTTCAAAAGTAATCCCTTTTGTGTGGGTGAAAAACTCACCCCCACACTTTATTTTTCAACCAATCTTAACATAATCCATTAGCTCCTTCTTTCTTCCTAAGATAAGGAAAAACATGGTCTTTTTTTTAAGGTTTAGCAATATGCTCGAAACAAGAAAAAGAAGTTTGAAGCTCAAAGAGTCTACCAATGGATCAATGTCATGGTTAGCTTATTTGGCCAAATAGCTAAAAACAAGAAATGCCTCAGTCATATCAAATCATGCATATTCACCTAAGATGCAAAACAAAATAATCAAGCTAAACATTTGAGTATAAACAAAACATGAGCAAGTCACACAAGAAAAATAGGAATGACACATGGTAGTCCATCCTTTACAATAAAGCTCAAAACTCACGAGGTCAAAACTCTTTCACAAAGGATTCATTCCAGAAACTCTCAAATCAACTCAATTAGTAAATCACAAAAACAATCCACTCATAGCACACGACTCTTATTTTCCCAAAATTATGACCATTCCAATTAGTGAATCAAATCCTAAAATTCAATTTTATTGAAAGCAGGAATTTTCTTTTTCAAAAGAAAAAAAACAAACAAAAAACAAAATTAGAAAAGAAAAAACAAAACAAATAGAAAACAAAATTAGAAAAGGGGGAACATAATAAATTGTCTCCCCACACCCTCACACTTAATCCATGCATTGTCCTCAATGTATTCAATATGTATAAAATGCAAAGAAAAAGTATGAAGGGTACTTACCTCCTCAAGGTGGAAGGTATGCGGGAGAAGTCAAGTTCATCCCATCCATCATCTTGTTCAGCATATCTTGATTTTCATTGAATATTCGAAGATGATGCCCATTAACTTTAAAAGTTCTTTCTGAGGATTCTTCCTTGATCTCCACTACTCCATAAGGAAAGACTTCTATAACAATGAATGGTCCTTCCCAAGTGGAGTGCAACTTACCACTCATGTGACCTAGCTTGGACTTGTATAGTAACATCTTCTGGCCTACCCTGAAATCCTTTCTAGCCACAACCTTTTGGTCATGGAACGTCTTGGTTTTCTCTTTGTAGAACTTTGACTTTTCATAGGTTGCAAGCCTAATCTCCTCTAGTTCTTGTAACTGAAGTTTTCGCTCTTTCCTTACTTCTTCCAAGTTCATGTTGCAGGCTTTCACGACCCAATAAGCTCGATGTTCAATCTCCACAAGTAAATGACAAGCCTTTCCAAAAACCACCATAAAAGGTGACATACCTATAGGTGCTTTGTAGGCTATCCTATGTGCCCAAAGTTCATCATCCAATCTTATGGCCCAATCCTTTCGACTAGGCTTCACTACTTTCTCTAATATCTTTTTAATCTCCCTGTTAGAGATCTCTGTTTGCCCATTAGTTTGGGGGTGATATGGTGTAGCAACACAATGTGTCACCCCATACTTCTTCAACATGTTCTCAAGCAGCTTATTATAGAAATGAGTCCCTTGGTCACTGATGATGGCTCGTGGTATCCCAAACCTATAGAAAATGTTAGTCCTGACAAAATTCATGACAACTCGAGTATCGTTAGTCCTTGTAGCTATGGTTTCCACCCATTTGGAGACATAGTCTACAACAAGCAAAATATAAGTAAACCCAAAAGAAAGAGGAAATGACCCATAAAATTAATACCCCAAATATCAAATACCTCACAATATAGCATGGGTTGTTGAGGCATTTCATCCCTTCTTGTAATGGATCTTGCTGCCCTTTGACATGCTCACAATTTTCATACACCTTTTGTGCATCTTTAAAGATAATAGGCCAATATAATCCACAATCCAACACTTTTCTACCTGTTCTTTGTGTGTCATAATGTCCACCAAAAGGAGATGAATGACAGAACTCAAGCACATAAGGTATCTCGATATCTGGAACACACCTCCTTACGACTTGGTCACTACTAATGCGCCATAAGATTGGGTTTTCCCATATATAGTATTTTACCTCACTTTTTAGCTTGGTTCTTTCATACTCGGAGAAGGAAGGAGGAATAGCAGAAACAACCATATAGTTAACAATATCAACAAACTAAGGTTCAGGAAACAGACCTTTCACAATAGCCAATGCTAGGAGTACTTCATCAGGAAAGTCATCTTGAATAGCAATGTTATCTTCTTTATTTTCAATCCTGCTAAGATGGTCAGCTACTAAGTTATGTGCCCCACTTTTGTCTCGAATCTCAATGTCAAACTCTTGAAGCAGTAGCATCCATCTAATCAACCTTGGTTTCGAATCTGCTTTCTTCAGAAGAAATTTTAATGTTGCATGATCAGTGTAAACAATTACCTTGGAACCAAGTATATACGGTCTGAATTTGTCCAAGGCAAACACAACAGCCAATAATTCCTTCTCAATTGTGGTGTAGTTAGTCTGTGTTGTGTCCAATGTTCTGGAAGCATAATATATCACATGTGGTAGCTTCCCATCTCTTTGTGCAAGCACCGCTCCTACTGCAAAGTTTGATGCATCACACAGCAACTCGAATTGTAATGTCCAGTCAGGTGGCTGGATGATAGGAGTGGTGGTGAGCGCCTTTTTTAAAGTATCAGAAGCATCTTTGCATCTCTCTCCAAAATCAAATGGTACATCCTTTTACAGCAAGTTGGAGAGAGGGTTGGCTATCTTGTTGAAGTCCTTGATAAACCTCCTGTAAAATCCTGCATGTCCAAGAAAAGATTGAACCTCTTTCACATAAGAGGGGCAAGGAAATTGTGAAATAATATCAATTTTAGCAGGATCTACAAATATACCATTCTTGGAAACAACGTGACCTAAAACTATACCTTGTTCCACCATAAAATGACATTTTTCAAAATTTAAAACAAGGTTAGTTTCTTCACATCTCTCCAAGACTCTGGCAAGATTAGACAAGCAATGATCAAAAGATGAACCATATACACTAAACTCATCCATAAAAACATCAATACAATGCTCCAACAAATCTGTAAAAATGCTCATCATACATCACTGAAATGTCCCAAGAGAATTGCAAAGGCCAAATGACATCTTTCTATAAGCATATTGATGAAGGATTGACCCCAACCAAGGATGGAGGCACATGCTTAAGAAGACTAAGCATGTTTAGAAAGGAAGTTCACTAATCCTTCATCCCTTTCATTTGTGTTTGTTATTTTTGATTCCCAAAGTT
>Ga0214542_1006305_pt1 | contig 21758 bp, 9 predicted proteins | sample CNSS1metaG_FD_160096 | JGI IMG/M metagenome (GOLD analysis project Ga0214542, IMG submission 160096) | Root nodule microbial communities from cowpea collected in UCLA plant growth center, Los Angeles, California, USA - CNSS1 | ecosystem: Host-associated > Plants > Roots > Nodule | place: USA...
ACACATATATATATATATATATATATATATATATATATATATATATATATATATATATTTGCAATCTTATTATTTTTGAGTAACTAAATACAAAATAATTCAATTTAAAATATACATAATTTTCCAAAAATAGTATTTTTAAAAAATGTAAGTCATTATTTTTATGTTAAATTACTCTTTTGAGCCTTCTATTTGTCAAGTAATGTGAGTTTGGTCCTCAAGTTCTTTTTTGTCTCAATTTGGTCCTCATTTTCTTAAAAATGATTCAATTTGATCATTGCCATTAATTTTGACAAAACAGTGTTAAAGTCAACAACACGTGTCAATTTCTCTTGTTTTTTATATTTTTGTTGAATTTTTTGAAATATTTGTAGCAATATTTAATAAAAATGTTAATTTTAGTAAGAATATCACCATAAGATTTATAAAAAAATAAATTGAGTGTCAATTTAAAGAGGGACAATATTGTTTTATTTTTACAAAAATTGGGACTAAATTGAAACTAAAAACAAATAGAGGGACCAAATTGAATTATTTTGACATGTGACACAACTGTGAGGTGACACGTGTAAAAAATAAAAAAATTCAAAAAAAATAGAAATTGACACGTGGTGTTGACTTTAATACCGTCTAGTCAAACTAACGATAATGACTAAATTGAATCATTTTTAAAAAAATGAGGACCAAATTGAGACAAAAAAAAATTTGAGAACCAACCTGATATTACTTGACAAATAGAATGACCAAAAAAGTAATTTAACCTTATTTTTAAAAGGAAAAACTATTAAGGTATTTTGAAATAAAGAAAAATTACTAAATCACTTATTACATTATGAGTTATTTATCTCACTCGATTGTTTGTGAGATGGTTCAGTATAACTTGGTTTGAGATGAGTTTGATTCAACTTAGTTCGGAGTGAATTTGACTAATTTGGTCGAAGGTGGATAAGACCCTATTAAGCTTAAGAAAGTCTAATCCGACTTGTTCTAAGGTAGATGATATCTGATATGACCTAAAGTGGTATCGACCTAACTTGACCTAAAGTGGACCTGACTCAACTCGATCCAACGAAAACTTGACTTAACTTGTAGTTTTGACTTTACACAACCCAATTAGAATCGATGTGGGTTCCGAGTTAATTTGACTTTACTAACACGAACCAAACATGTCTCAATCTGAGGTTGAAATAAATCAACTATACTCGGTCTTATTTGAACTCGACCTGAACAACTTACATAAGATGTTTCTTCTTATATCTCATCAAATTTCTTTTTGCGCATCATCATAGGCATTCAAAATTGTTGATCCATAATAAGGTGGGATGAGTGTTTTTGGAAAAGATATTTTCAAAATTAGTCTAGTGTGTTTCATAAAATAAAATTCGATTTTATGTAAGAAATTTTTTGATGAAATTTAGAAAGAAGCGACCAGTTACTTATCTTGGATCAAATTATTTTGAATTGAAACTAACCCGCACATATGGGTCAACAAATCAACATTCACTATAGAGTTTTGCTAATATTTTAATCTTATTAACTTGTTCTAATGTGCATCTTCTCGCCGCATAAACTTTTTTAACTCCAACCCTTATGAATAAGAGCTTAAAACCACGAGAAGTGGATCAAATTAATTGGTTTACTTATTTATTTATTAACTAAAGAAAGAGAGAAGACGACTTTGTCAACATTATTTTGTCATCTCATGGTATCACTTGTTATGTTTTTCATTTTTCTCATTGTCTTTTTTTCCTATTAAATAAGTTATGTCTAATTTTTATTTCATTTGGCATAAAATTCTAAAAGATTCATTTGAAATGATATGAACATGCGGTTAATTAACTTTCGGTGACAAAATTAATATTTGTAGTGTAATATAATAAGAGATAGTTTAGTAATTTTTATTTAAATTATTTATTGTCTTTTCTGGTCGCTACGAATTTAAAAAATCACTTTAAGAATGACAAAAAAAGAAAAAAAAGAAGAAGAAAAACTTCAAAATTTAAATACTCGCGCTAAGTTAACCGCTTAATGTCAAAATCAATCTGAAACTGTCAATAGAGATGAAGAAGACGGGAAAGAAAACCAAACCAACGGTGGCAGATCTCCTGAAAACACCGTCGCCGGTGGGTTCACCGGTGGGTTCACCGGAAGCGGATTCTCCGGCGATTTTCACGAGGGCGGCTTCCACCTCCAAGCGCGCGAAGAGAGCTACTCTAGCCACCAGCTCCTCTCCACCTCGCAGTCACAGAGCTCCGAGCAACATCTCTGACCTCAGAAACTTCACCTCTTCCGGCGTCGAAGATCTCAAGCGTCGCATCGATTACTCTCACTCCGAGTTTCTCAAGGATCTCGAAGCATCTAACACGCGTCTCCACAAACGCTTCAAGGTTTCTTCTCTAGTTCTCCTTCACTTTCTCACAAACGTCATAGCATCGCATTTCTGAGATCCTATGAAGAAGGTGCTACGAGTTTCCTGAAATTGTTAATTAATTAATTATCACCTGGTTGATCGGGAAACAAATGAAATAGAAAACATGTTAAACAACCGAAAGTATTCAAGGACTAGAAAATGTGAAAAGTGAATTTGGATTCTGAGATTTAATTCCAACAGATTGTCATGGAATATTTGCGTAATTACCTCTGTTTTGGTTTTGCTTGATTTCAATTGCCAGCACATTGTCTCTAGTTTAGGAGAAAATTCAAACAGCACAAGTGGAGAAGGAAATCTGAAGATTAGTCCTGTGTGGTTATGTTTGATCAACATTAGGAAACCTGAGAGTCGATAATTAGTTTTAATCGTAGTAAACTTTTGGATTAACCATGAATAATTACTTAGTTGTTTCTATTTTGAAAATTTAGATGCAGACTCAAGCATACCAGCAAGTAATGGATGAAGCAGAGAAGGAATACAAGAAGGTTTCTGAACGGATAACGGAAAGCCGAGATGCAATGAAGGTGTCGTTTCCTTCACTGTCACTTTAAACTATCTTTTGGAAACATTATAAGAGCCTAATGGTTCTTTTTCAGGCTTCTTACGAAGAATTCATGTTGGACGCCCAGGCTACCGCATCTCGTGGTATGCATAGTACAATCAATTCCAAAAATGCTTTTATCCTCATTCATCACAATAATTTAAATGTCTTTTTTCTTTTGAGGAATTTCATTCGTCAGATAGTGATTTTGATTTCAAAATTTCAGCATGCAAAACTTCTATCGTTGAGCTTTCGCAGTCGTTTGAGAAGGCGATTGACTCTCTTCGAAAACGCTATGGAGTTTCATCAAATTAACTATGTAACTTGGTGGATGCTTGCTCAGTTGTTCACTGAATGATTTAAGGTAAACTTCAACTCTTTGATGTCTTTCATGGTCCATGGGATTGCGAACTGCTCGCTCCGTATTCATTATACTAGCGTTTAAGGCAGGAATGACAATTTCCTTGAATGATTTTATATATGCTCTGTTGACAATTGAAATATTCACAGGGTTAGCATTTATCACAAATTGTTTTGAGAATGGAAGGGGAAAAGAAATCAATCATCCCCTACTAAACTTAAGGGAATGATAAATAATTTCAGTAAGCTAGAAATAAAATGTCAGAGAGAATACTTCTTTTTTCTTTCTTTCTCTCCCTTACCGTGGTCTATTTTATTACACATTTTTTTCATTCTTCTTCTTACTTTTCTCTTAAATTGTAAAAAAGTTGGTTGAGAGTAGGACTTTTCTTATAGCAATATTAAAAGTGTGACACATAACATGCCAAATTAAATAGATAAACTCAACCTAAATGAAATGAATAATAGCTAACAGTTGAGATTAAATAATAAATCACCATTATATTTTTGTTTCTGGTTTCATCTATTGCATTTGTTTCATTCCAATTGTGAAACCCTGCGGTTAAATAACACCTAGAAGGGCAATCATCCTGAAATAGGAAACTTGTGGAAGTTAGTGAAAAATGCACCTATGCAAAAAAAAGAAAAAGGGTAGCATCTTATTGAAATCAGATTTTAATATATGTTTTGAGGTTGCCGTCCAATTATTTAGTTTATCAAATTTTGGGGTTTTCTCTAAATCATTGTTATGCGTGATGGATTTATGCAATAGACGTCTACCCCCTTCATGCCAAAAACCTATAAAATACTCGATCTATTATTAAAGCCGGGTACAAAATTGTAGATAATTCCACTGGTCACAGTTGCAAGAATTGGTAAATCACCTTAAGAATGTGGTGAATATATGTATGGTATATTGTAAAGACCAATAGAAAATCAATGCATATAGTAATTGTTCTAGCTACTTGATGTCAATTTTATCGATTAAAAAAATCTTCCATAGCCACTACTTTACGTCAATTAGCAAGTTTTGAAATAAACAAAAAAAATATTTCAATTTACATATATCAAGAGATGCTAACTATGTTAAATTTTATTAATTCCTAAAATATTTCCTAAAGTATCCTTGTTATTAATTAGTTATGCATAGATAGATGACAGTGATACATATATATTAATTAAAATTATAGTATTTTAGAAAAATAAAAAAATAAATAAAAATTAGAATGTAGTTTTTTCTTTTTGAGTTACATCATAGTCCAAGTATCTATTTTCGAAGGACGACATCTGAACAATTTGATATCATTGAGTTACGAAAAAAAATCATATATAAGATGAAAAAATCCTTTTTAACTTGAAACCTTTAAAAAATAGTTTACATTTTTATAAAGAAAGTTCACTTCAATGGCAAAAATCGACGAAAAAAATTGAAACATTGAAATAAACTTGAGTTTGCCTCTCTCTCTCAACCGGTTCTTAAATTTGCAATTAATACCGTTTTGTAAAGTTTTACGAGTCACGGTTCTATATTCATCCAATAAACAAAGTTAATATCCAGTTCATTGTTGATATTTGAATAAGGCTGTGGACAATTGTGGCTTTCATGCTAATAAATTTGCCAGAGCAGATAAGTTCTGTTCATAGATTCCCTACAGAAAACTCTTTGGCATAACTCATCAGTAATTGCGGCCATCTTAGAGCTTGGCCCGCGCAAGCTATTCCTCTACGCCCAGTTGGATAATATCAATATAGTAATGCATTAAATGTTTAAACTATATGCATAAGTGGTATTAAACGGTTAACATAAATGAAAAAGACAAGCCATTCATTTTTTAATATAAGATATAAGTGCCAGATGTAAGATAAACTTCCTTTAATCTCTTCTATTCAGAAAATGTATTTTTTTTTCACAGAAAAATTTCCGAAAACTTTAATTATATCCAAAAATATGCAGAGAATTGATATGATTAAATATAATTTATTTCCTCATTATATGATAGACGACCTGTTAGTTGAGTATTTATTGGTGGTCCCTTTTTATAGAGTTTGATTTTATTAATTTTGTTGTGTAAGTAATTATTGAGCATTTATTGTTAATTGAGTATTTATTTTTTGTGACCAAAGTTTTGTTAATAATATGTTAACTGAATCATGCACGGTATAAAAGTGTTTTTTATTATTTTTATCCAAAATATTTTCTTAGTAGTAAAATTCCTAAAAACTTTAAAAAGCACTTCTACTTTTATATAAAAAATATATATTCATAACTTGTACACTTGATTGAATAACTCACTTTCCTTATTAGTATGTGGTGGTTGAATATTTATTGGAGGGTTAGCGTGTGATTATAGTTAATTTGTTTTGTGCAAGTAATCAAATTTGGTTGAAAACTTCTTGTGACATAATTTCCTTAATAAATATGCTAAGCGAAATCGTACACATAGTTTAAGTGATCCAGTTCTAGTGGTAGTGCTAGATTAACTCGCTAATGCTAATGCATCCTAATCTTATCCTAATATTAAGAGTCTTTTATTGCACGGTTGGGACCTAAGCAATACTTGCACACTATCCAATGTATTTTCTACGTGAATACAAATTTGAACTGACATAGGCTTTTATTTGTAATTATTATTGAATTTATTGACACACACTATTTATTAAAAGTAAAAAAATACAAGTATTTTAAGTAAAAATAATATTTTTAAATATATGTTTGAGTTAATAAATTCTTCTCCATCATAATTAATATAATGAAGTGCTCTGTAACCCATGTCACCAAAGCAATTGCACAGTGCAATTAGCTAAATGGCAAAACTACACCTTGATTATCACCACTAAACCATTCCACTTCACTAAGGATAAAAGAAGAAAAAGAAAAAGAAAATCAAATGTATCAAAAAGGAAAAAAATGGCCACCCTAGAAAACCCAATCAGAAACGGTGGTGACGAGTTCCACCGTTTTTGCGAAACGCAACCTCGGTGTCTAGCCCAAAGCCATCGACGGTGCGAACGTGAACCAGAGCGGAGTGGTTGAAGAGTTCGACGAGGGGCTGGATGCTGTAGAGGTCGTTAGCGGAGTACTTATCGGCGCGTCTAGACAGCGCCACGTGGAGAACGCACACCCCCTCAGGCTTCAACGTGCGTTCGATCTCCGCCACGAACCGCTCCGGGTACAGCGCGTGGTCAAACACGTTGGAGAATTCGAAATCAAACGTGTCGTTGTTGAAGGGTTGGTTGTGAAAGTCGCCCTTCACAACAAGAGGAGGGTAAGGAACCAAATCCATTCCCACCGAGTCAACCACTCCGATTCGCCGCAACGCTTCCACCTCCTGCCCCACCCGCGCACCGATGCACAACGCCTTTGAGGTGTTTCGGAGCAGCTTTTTGTCCTTGAGCTCCTCGAAGAAGCGCGCAAAGACGGGAATCTTGCGGTCCCAGTCGCGGGTTGTCCATATTTTTCGGAGCTTGGGGTTGAGGGTCTTGTTGAGCTGGCGCTGTATGTAGGATTCGTAGGAGGAGTAACCGGGTCGGATTGTGAGGTCTTTGTTTGTTACCGGATTATGAAAGGGTTGTTGTTGTGGGAATAATAGGTAGAGGAAGATGAATGGGAGAGAGAGAAAGAGGGAGACGAGGAAGCACCTTAGGATGAATGTTTTTGTGAGCGTGATTTTCATGACCGCATGCATATCATATCTCTCATCTCATAGAGAAACCGATCGTGTTCCTGGTTTTGCTATGTTTGGAAATTGGGAACGTAGCTTCTGCATTGTTTTGGCTTTTGTGGATTTTGGCATGGGAGTGAGATGAAGGAGGTGTGTGAGGAGACGAAGGTGATAAAAGGGGTTGGGACAACTGGCTGGGGACCCATGAAATTTTCTGGAACTTAATCCCAACAGAGAGAGAAAAGAAAACGAAATTTAAGTAAATAGTTAAAATATAAAACTATATAAATATATAAATTGAATAATTTAAAACTAGAATGTTTTGAATGAAAATTACTTTTGCAGATACGGCGTTTATCATTACGAGGTGACATAGACGGAGGTACGCGTGGCGCGTAGGGCGCATGCATTGAGTAAGGTGGCACCGTTTCTTCTGTTGCTTTTGTATGTTTTGTTAACTTTAAGCCCGGCTCCTATTTTGTTTTCTTTTTTATAATTATTCTGGTGTAGTTTTTATTTTGAAAAATAGTAATATTAAAATAGATAGATTCTTAAAAAAATGTGAAAGTGTAGGTAATTATGTCAAAGTTATATGATTTTACTATAAAATAAATTAGAGATGACAATATGATCAGTTCCATCTGTTTAGATATGTATACTATAAGTTGGGTTAGTCTGTTTCGAAAAAAAGTTGTGATATTGAAGATGTGATCCGTTATGCATATTTAGGCCTACATATTTGAATATTTTGATTTAGAAAAAAAAGGTGATTGATATCATAATTTTAACATTTAAAGCATTAAAACAAACCTTGAGTATGAAAATAGTCTAATATAAAAAATCAAAAGTATTTGGAATATCATAATTTTAATATTTAGAACATCAAAACACTAAAATAAAATCCTATAACATCAAAACAAGTCCAATAAATAAATCATAACATTCCAATAAAACAAGTCTTGAACCATTAAAACAATTTTAATAAACAACTAGAGTGAGAGGTGTTAGATTATACAGGTCATAGACTAATCCGCACAGGCTACGAGCCAGTTTATACAAATAAGGTTTTGATTGGTCTTAGACATGTCAAAGTGAGTCAACCTGGCTCACACGAGTTGGTTCACCACGAGCCGGGTTGAAAATGAGTGAACCCAACCCGGCTCACTTTCTGGTGAGCTAGAAATTTTGTAACCCGGCTCAACCCACCACGGGTTGGTGGGTTAAGCCAACCCACCTAAAAAAATTATTTATTTATTTTTTTTAGTATTCAAATATTTAAATAAATTTTTAAGTAACCCATGAGATGACAATCATAGTAAAATCAAGAACCAATGTTTTGATCATTCTCACCACTAGACATGTCAAAGTGAGCCAACCCGGCTCACACGGGTTGGCTCACCACGAGCCGGGTTCAAAATGAGTGAACCCAACCCGGCTCACTTTCTGGTGAGCCAGAAATTTTGTAACCCGGCTCAACCCACCACGGGTTGGTGGGTTAAGTGGGTTGGCTCACCAACCCACCTAAAAAAATTATTTATTTATTTTTTTTATTATTCAAATATTTAAATAAATTTTTAAGTAACCCATGAGATGACAATCATAGTAAAATCAAGAACCAATGTTTTGATCATGCTCACCACCAATATATGAAGAATTATTTCCAAGAAAGTATCCATTAGTCTAAGAAAGCATGACTAATATTACAAATTTTCTGTCATGCTATTCAACAAAATATAAATAAAAAAAACTATACATTTTTTTCATGCTAATTTAGAAAAAATTGTTTATAAGACGGTTACTTGAGTAATTTACTATAAAGATTATAGTTAAAGATTAAAGTATCAACATATATATAACTTGACAATCAAATTAATTAAACATTCAAATAATTCAAATATAATTAAGCAACATTCTAGCATTTAAAAATATGAAATTGTGAACAAATATAATTGGAGTAGTAAATAATTTTTTAAAAAAATTTAAAGAAAATTTTAAAAAAATAAAAAAAAATTGTAAAAAAATGTTGGTGGGTTAAGTGGGCCAACCCACCTTCAACCCGGCTCGAACCCGTTTAACCCGTGGGTTAAGTGAGCCGGGTTGAGTTCAACCCACTTTTGAAAAAGTTGAATTTTTTTCAACCCAACCCGGCTCGAACCCGTGGTGAGCCGGGTTGGCTCACGGGTTGAAACCCATTTTGACATCTCTACTCACCACCAATATATGAAGAATTATTTCCAAGAAAGTATCCATTAGTCTAAGAAAGCATGGTTAATATTACAAATTTTTTGTCATGCTATTCAACAAAATATAAATAAAAAAATTATACATTTTTTTCATGCTAGTTTAGAAAAAAAAAATTATAAGATGGTTACTTGAGTAATTTACTATAAAGATTATAGTTAAAGATTAAAGTATCAACATATATATAACTTGACAATCAAATTAATTAAATATTCAAACTATTCAAATATAATTAAGTAACATTCTAACATTTAAAAATATGAAATTGTGAACAAATATAATAGGAGTAGTAAATAATTATTAAAAAAAATTGTAAAAAATGTTGGTGGGTTAAGTGAGCCAACCCACCTTTAACCGGCTCGAACCCGTTTAACCCGTGGGTTAAGTGAGCCGGGTTGAGTTTAACCTACTTTTGAAAAAGTTGAATTTTTCTCAACCCAACCCGACTCGAACCCGTGGTGAGCCGGGTTGGCTCACGGGTTGAAATTCATTTTGACATCTCTAGTTGGTCTGTAAGTTTAATATCTCAACCCATCCTACATATTTTTGTCGGACCTATGGGTCGACCCATCGATTTAAGCTCACATTCTCATATTTAGAAAAAATTGTGTGTATGTTACACATAATTTTTGTTTGAAGCATTTTTAATATTAATGACATACCTTTATTGTATGACGTTTTAAACTGAAGTTATATTATGTTAACACGATTTCTATTAAAATTGAATTAAAATTATATTTATTTGTCATAACTTCATTTTAAAATATATTGATTTAAAGTACTATTTTGGCATGAGTCGAATTTAAACTTATTTTACAATAAAATTGTGTCATTCCAACTTCTTTACCGTAAAATTGTATCAAATTTGGACAATTTATCTATTTTCATAATTTGTTTAAAATATATTTATTTTTGATAATTTAAAACACAATTGCACCATAGTGCTTTTGCCCGATCCGCATGAATACAGAGTAGTATACATAACGGGTAGATGGAAAAAAAGGAAAATGAAAGAATTAAATAATTAAAGTACTGATGATGGGTCCAATCTCGGGCTAAGAAATAAAGTGACAAAAATGCTCGAGAAAGCCATGATTGTAGGGTGAGAGTTTGGAGAAGCAGTAGGAAACAAGTCAAATTAAAATGAATTGATAGAGATGATCGCGCTTCGTTCACGCAAGGCCAATGAATCATAGTAAAATAGATTAGTTCATTGCTCATCATCTGTTTTCAAATCAAAGATATCATAATAAGGTAACCGTCCCATTTAAGTAATAAAATATGAAAAAGTTTGCAAATAAAATGGTTCGACGGCATCACGCGACAATATCAAATTCCAATGCATTCTATAGAACACTTTGTCTGCTTCCAGAATCGACCTCAATAGAATAAACATTTACCGTTGATTTGATTTGATTAACGTTGCCTTTGGATTGCGTTCTGAGAGGTCAAACATGGGATTATGGTCGCACCAACTCCAAGCCAATTGAAAGTAACAGAGTCCTTCACGGTTTTGTTGATCTTTGTGAGCTAAAATTTTACTCAATAACTTATAATTGTGTGTTTCTAAATTAATTTTAAAGTGATGTTATTTTTATAGTACTTTTATTATATTGCGTGTTTTTTAATTATTATATAATTATCTTATCTGATCATTTTTTTCTTCTTTTTCCTTTGGATTTCGATTCAAAACTTATTATCTTCAAATACACTCAATAATTTCTCATTGAAATTACAAACTTTAAATCGAACAATACTTGTATTCTAACATTTAAAAATGTTATATACATTAATAAATATTTTTGTAAGAACTTGGAGAGATAATTTTTTATAAATTAAAATTAAATAATATATATAAGTTAATTTATAAAGGTTATATTTCATATAAGTTTTTTGTTTGAAAATTTAAAATTTAATGTAAACTAATTTAAACTTTTACAGATTAATTCATTTAATTCGTTATTTGTATTTTTCTCTTATAAATATTTTTTTAAGCGTCTCTTCTTTTTGGTCGTCATCATAAGATTATACTACGTGTTTATTTTAGCTTACCACCCATACAATTTATTTTTTGTACATGTAGGGTCGTACTTAAAAATTCGAAAAAACTAATGTGAATAAACTAAATAAGTTTAAATATAATAAAAAATGTCATATATAATGATAATTTTGTATTGAAATAAGCTACGAAAGATGTCATTCGTTCTCACAAAAGTTCAGTAACTTACAAAGTAAATGGCATTATTATTTAACCATTATTAAAATTAGAAAGATAATTTTTCATTTATAACCTTAAACTTAAACCATCTATCAAAATATTTTCCCTGTCCTCGTATCAACTCCCTTCTATTTGTAAAATTTTTTTTCTCTATTTTTCAAATGTACAGAGTCCAATAATTATCCGGTGTTCTTCTTTTAATAATTTCAATACTTACAATATTATAAAGGGTTAAATATGTTTTTGTCCCTTAACTTTCAGAGAATTTTAAAATTAGTTTATTTCGAAACTTTGGACAAATTTAGTACTTTATTTCTCGAAATACATAAATTTAATTTTTTTAATCAAATTTTGTTAAATTTATTTCGCATTTCAGATGTGTTTCATAATAATATTTGACTTAACATTAAAGTGAAAATGTGTCAAATAATATAACAAACTCAAATACAATTCTGAAATGCATACAAAACATCAAATAAACCTAACAAAATTTGATTAAAAAAACTAAAATCCACGTATTTCAAAAGATGAAAGACTAAATTAATCAAAAGTTTCAAAATGTATTAATTCCAAAATTTACTGAAATTTAAGGAAACAAAAACATATTTAATCCGGTTAATAACAATACATCCTATCAAAGAATATTGTATCAATTGTACTTTCAAAATAGTCCTTAAGTTAATGAAAAAAACTTGTACAATGTGAGGAAACATACTTTATTTTCTTTTAATAAAAAACTTAGTAGTTAGATTACATTTTGTATGATTTTTGACTAATACCAAAGGTAAAACCAAGTTATATAGATTACAATATGTAGCAAAGATAAATAAATTTATTGGTTGCTCCAAGAAATAAATATTCAAAAATAGTTGGTTGAAATATATATATATATATATATATATATATATATATATATATATATAATATTTCAAAATCATCATTAAAATAATAGTAATGAAAAACGTCAAAAACAATTAAAAAATCGTAATATATATTTTTTCTATTTTTATATTTTAATCAATGTAATCTTTTATATTTTAAAAAAATACTCAATTTAGTCTTTTCCTTAGATAAATATTAATGTCTTTATGAACTTTCATGTATTCATATAATTACTCACTCATTTATTGTCTAATTCCATAAACAAAATAAGAGAAATGACCCTAATGTGACAGAACCGAAGAATAATCCTGAGTCTTATTTTTTAAAATTATACGAATTAAATTGCGTAAAAAATAAATAAAAAATATTAAATAATTGTTATTATTATAGGGACGAAAATTCTATTAAGTCTTAAATAAAAAATATACGAATAATATTTTTTTAAGTTTAATTAAATTTTAAATCTATGATAAATTGAAATTTTTTAATTTATTGACTACCTTTTAAATTTTCACTGTTTATTGAATTCGAAAAAATTTTCAATTGGCTGTAATATTGTTGTGACGTTACTTAAATATTGTTACATAGTATTTGGTCGCAAGAGATTATAATATTTTTTTTTTTAGATTTGTTGTAATTAATGATAATTGATTTTAAAATTTTAAAATCATATATTATAAAAAAATTATAATTTTAAAATTTTGAATAACTTTCAAAAAAAACCATTTTTATTATTCTTTATTAGTATAAACACATTCGCGGTAACGTATGTGTATGATTTTTTAAATACCTATAATATTATATTAATCATATTAATCCGTGATAATAGATATGGCTTACATCATTTGGATGTAGTAATCAAATATAATTTTAGAAGAGATTCTTGAAGCTATATCTATTAGAAAAAGATATTTTTTTCCATATACCATAAATTTGTCTAAACACCGTAAAAATCTATAAATCAGAAGACTATTCGGAACTCGTGAAAATGAAATTTTGATTGGAAACTGTTATATGTAGAGTGATATAAAAGAATGTGTAATCTATAAAATCAAATGTCTACAACCTGAAAAAAAAAAATATAAATTTGATTCCTGAAAAGATATATTCCCTTATCAACATTCATTTCTATTTAATGTTTTCGTAAAAACAACAATAAAATTGTTTAATAATAATGAACAATAATTAATTTAAAGAATAATAAAAACTATTTAAAAAATACTACAATTACATACATTAATTACTTTTTCAAATCATAATTAATATTCAGTTATTTTTAAACACAAAATTAATAGAAAAAAAAAAACAAAAGATCCACATGTCTACTACTAGTTTGATTATGAACAAGATGTAAAATTTGGATTTTCTATTGGAATTTTTTTTTTGTGTTGTTCCTCTACTGTGTCTGTATAATACACTGATTACCACTAATTTTGACATTTTAAAATATATTAAAAAGATATTTAAAATACTAATACAGTACATTTTTAATAATCAACAGAGGACAACATATAAAAACCAGTACAAAATTTGGACTCCAAAATATATATGCATTGTGAATAATTAAATTATATGCTCATAATTTGTGCTTCCCAAATTCAATTCATTTGGTACATAAATCAAAGAAAGCATGGAGAAAAAAAAAAAAAAAACTCACGTAATTATATAAAATAATAAATTTATTTACAACAAATAATATAAATTTGTGGAATTAAAAAATTATGACAACATAAAATAGGATTTTATGAATTTGTCCATATGGAAAGCAACATTATTTATATACATGCATGTATTTTGAATTGCCATTGTGGTTTTAATTTTCATAATCTTTTATTTAATTTTTAGAATAATAATATTTTGACTCACTTTCATTAACTCATTTTTAGTCTATATATATATATATAAATTTTATTTTTTTAGTAGTGTAATGTTGTGATTTAAAAATGATTGAAATGATGAATTAGAAGTAGATAAAAAAATTCTAATCTCATTATCCTAATTTTTATTATTCCGTATGGTACTTTTTAAATAAGTTTAAATAAATAACCACATTTCATTAAAAATAGGAGAAGGTATTAACAATACAAGAAAAATAAATATTTGATTGAAAGTTAATATAAATATAAATTTAATTAATGTGAATTTTAAAACTAAAAAAATTTGAATATTATTTAATATGATTTTAAAGGGTAAAATATTTAACCGATAAAATTATATATATTTTTAATTTGAAATTATATTAAATTATAATTATTTTAAGACTTATATACACTTTTAGGATTTGAGAGGTTTAATAAAATCTCTATAAAAGTTTTATAGTATGTTTGTCCTCCAATTTTGCGAAAGTAAATGATTTTAATCCATTGATAAAATGTTTTTAAACCTACATTAAATATAACATCATCTTCATCTATCTATCTATAACAACAAAGAGGATTCGTTTTTTTTGTCCACATTTCATAATACCGTTTTATTCTTAATTATTTTAAAAATTAATTATTTTATAAATAATTTATTTTTAATCATTTTTCTACAAATCTCTTTTGTCTTAAATCATTATTTAGATTTTCTTTTTACATATTTTATTTTTTTAATTTTATATTTAATAACTATTTTAAAAATTATATATTTATTATTAATCTTAAATTTTTTGAAAATTAAAATATGTAAACACACCGGCGCGATAATGCTTGTGTGTTCGCTAGTAAATAATAAAGATGTTACTTATTTATTTATGTAAGATATTAATAATATTATTAATTGTAAGTTTTAATATTATTATCACATAAAATGTTTTTAATATTTTTCTGTTAACATTTAAATAACATATTATGTTAAACTAATTTTTTTAATTTTAAATATTTTGAAAACTATATTAAAATTAGGACAAATTTATAGAAATAATGAATATTACCTTTAACAATTATATTATCAAGGATAAAATATGAAAAATAAATATGTAACCAAAATGGAATTTAATAATGCCAGAAGAAGATAATCTATTTTAAATAATTAACATATAGCAATAAAAATAATTCTATGTTTTATAGTGTAATAATTTATAATTTTATAATTAATAATCTTACAGTGTTATTTTATTATAATTTTAAGTACTTCAAAAATAATTTTTATTAACTACTACAAAGTCTAGAGGGAGACACTACAGTAATTATTGTGGCTCTTCAACAAAATCCTACCTAAGCAACAAAGTAATCGTAATTAAAAAGAAATTCTAATAACAAAGGATTTCATCGAAAATTTTCATATTTTTCAAGACACTACAAAAATTAAACAAAAACTCACTTAAGTTCACATGTTTTACCAGGGAAAGCTTAATTAAGTTCTTTTATCATTTTTTTAATTTTCGCTGAGTTTTTGGCAAAACTACGAGAAGAACAGAAGAGAATAAAGGAGAAGAGAGAAAACAGAGAAGGGTTCCGGAAATAGTGTTAAAATATTCAGAATTGACATAACAAGGGTTTTTGGCGGCGAAGAAGAAGGAGCAGATGGGTAATCCACGGAGATCGAAGACGGCCGACGAACTTCATTCGGCGGCGAGGTCTGGGGATCTCATCGCCGTTCAGTCAATTTTGGCTTCAAATCCTTTGGCCGTTAATTCGAGAGATAAGCATTCCAGAACACCGTATCCTCGTCATTCTCGTCTTATGTTGTTCTATTCGTTAGTTAATTTGATTGCGAAGTGAGCGCAACGCGACAGGAACCCTAATAATTTAGTTTTCTATATGTATTGTTGTTGTTCTAGATAACAATACTCTCGTTCGATGCTGAATACTTTTCGTTCCTTCTAGTTTTCTCTACACAACACAGTAGCTGGCATCGAAAATTTCTTTTGGCTGGTTGTTTCAAAGATATGATTCGTTGCAGCATTTGTTTCACTCAGATGCATTGCATATTTTGCTCTCCTGTTTTAACTATCCATTTTGAACATCATTATCACCCCTCTGTTGTTGAACAAAACTTAGGTCCATCTTTTAAGGGATTTTGGTAGTGTGATCATAAATTCACTGCAGTAGCCTATGCTAATTTTCATGCAAATCTTTACTATATAAATTATTGTGGAAAACGTCAACTGTGGCTGGAGAACGACACACAATTTTTGTCTGTCATGTAAGAAAACGGTTTATTTAATCTGAACCTATGTTGGTGCCATCATATCTATCCATATCCGTATGGGCGGTTGAATGTTTCTTTAGATTGCATTATAGGCAGCATTGGAACAAAAATTTATGTGGGTGAAGTAGTAACTAGTGGTCTGTTCTGTTCGCTTTACTTCACACTTTGAATTATTTTCTAAAGCAATGTCATGCTATTTAAATACTAAGTTTTTATCGAACTTCGGTTAAGTTCTGGAAATTGTTTTCAAAACATGTATTTTGGAAACCAAAATCCATAATAATTAAGATGTTTTTTCACCCTCTTCTTCAGTTTTATGGCTAACTCAAAGGAGTGGGTCATTTAGAGTGGTGTTGTATGTGGTTAGACATGAGCTTGGTGTGATTTTTTTTCTTTAAATAGGAATCAAGTATACATTATAGGTTCTTTGGAATTCTTTTGTGTTGCCCTGTGACTTTGTTTCTTTGACTATGAACTTTGGGCAATAGTCTACATTTAGCAGCATTTTCCGGGCAAGCAGAGGTAGTCACTTATCTCTGCAAGAACAAGGCTGATGCTGGTGCTTCTGCTATGGATGACATGGCTGCAATACACTTTGCTTCACAGAAGGGACATTTAGAAGTTGTTCGAGCTCTACTTTCAGCTGGGGCCTCTCTCAAAGCATCTACCCGCAAAGGCATGACTTCATTACACTATGCTGTTCAGGGTTCCCATCTGGAGCTCGTCAAGTATTTGGCCAAGAAAGGGGCAAACCTTGGTGCCCAGACAAAGGCAGGAAAGACCCCTTTGGATCTTGCTAGCAATGATGAAATTCGATCCTTTCTGGAGGAATTTGAGAAGTCAGCAAAGAATGGAGAATTGGGAAAGCAAGATAAAGATAAAGCTGAAGAATTTGCTCCCAAGACATCTGAATTGGGATCGGAAGGTGATTTGAATACAGAACCTGCTGCTGCTGCTCTAGATGAAGAAAAAAATGCAAGAGAAAAGAGAAAGGGTAATGAAGATGACGCAAGAGTAGAGTCGTCACAACCAAAAAAAGCGAGAGTTAAGTTAAGCCATCTCCAAAGTTCAGATGATACCCAAGAAGAAGAGAACATGTAGGTTGGTATAGGCACAGTAGAGCTTACATTTTGTTATTGTAATATAGTTAATTGTATCTGATTATTGGGTTACTAGACCAGACTATCTGTAGACTATTAATAGCAACTTATTCTGGATTAATACAAATTTATCTTGACAGATTAGATTATCCTATTCAGTTTCCACTTGCCATTTCGCATTTTATAGCTGATAATTTTGTTGTCAAACTGATATGCGACTGTAGAAGTTAGCTTCTTTTCTGCTAAAACAGTTCAACATGTGTTTTTGTATAATAAATTAGTGAATGAAACATATAATAAATAGTGTATGAAACGATGTAACACATGACATGCTTAAGCTTTAACTAATAAATCTTGTATTTCCTTATGGGGGTTAGTTTTGTATTTATGGTAGTATAAAAGTTGTATTCAAATAAGGAGGGGGACAATAGAAAATATGATTGGAGGTTATAATAAATTAATTGTGCTTGGTAAGTTAGTTTCTATATTTTTACTTCAAATCATCTTATTTTGGAACTAGGAAATTTTGAATTTGAGATGTTTAATTTTTAGGATTTCCCTTTTTAAGGTGATCCAAGAGTTCTTGTGATGTTCGTAACAATCCTCTCTTTTACAGTTTAATGCCCTATTGTACAAGAAAGATTAAGAAAAGAAAAACTAACTCAGTTTTGAATTTAGAGTACAATACGAGTAAAAACTTGCATAGTTTATAGGTGTTAGAATTATTACTTTCATGTATTATCATTAACCATAAGTATAGGGTGTAGAGTGTTGGAAACCTCCTACAACGGTATCTAGTTCTGCATCTAGGGTCCTAGTACAATCTCTTAAGCTTCTATATAACCTTGTATCAGATTTTTAATATAAATAGAAAAAAGTGAGAGGGATCCCTTAAGTCCTCTAATCATATATTTTTCAGTTTTAATCTTAAGTATAGGTTTTGGGTTCTGAGACTTGTATGTGAAATGGAAAATCAAAAGTTAATTATTTTTGTTATTTGACGTAAATTAGGGTATTTGCTTGTTACTTTGATCAAATAGAGAACTATGTACATGATTTTATAATATTGAACTACAAGTTGACATTAGTATTCGAAGGTTTTTCGTTTGGTAAATTGGGACTTTTGTTAATTGAAGGTTTAATTATGTATGTTGGTGAGAAAAGTTGAATTTTTAAAGTGTTAATTGAATAGAATAGATGAATCTGTCCAAATATGTTATGGTTGCTTCTTATATATGAGACGTATTGAAATTGTGATCTTGGAGTAATGTGATGTTTGAGTTGAACTTGGAATTGGGTTGTGATATGGTAACATTGAAAGTAAAATCTGAAATCAGGTGAAAATTTAGAGGGGTAACCATATTGAATTTGAAAGCTTTATTTTACTTAGTTAAGGATGTGTTTTCAGGTTTGTAAATGTTATAATTCATGTGGTTTAGTATGCAAATTGGAATAGGTTTGTAAATGTTATAATTCATGTGGTTTAGGATGCAAATTGAAATGAGAGGTCTTGGTTGTTGTAATTGTACAGTTTGGTATCATTGACAAGACATTTTGAAATAAGTTTGAAGAGAGAAAAGTGAAAAATAACAAACGATGCCGTGGAACAAACCAAAAACCTCACAGCAGACACATTTGTCATGGGGCCGGGCCTTACATTTGGAGGCCGGGCTCTGTCCTAAAATCTGGCAAGTTAGGGAGTAAATATGAAGCCAGCGTCGGGCCTTGCATTTGGGGTCGGACGCTTAGCCTCTGTTGCACCAGCGTTGGGCACAACATGATAAGGCCTGGCGCATGCTAAGTTTGATGTTTTGATATGTTTCTTATTCTCTGGTTCTGTGATTTTATGATTTATGTTTTTCATGATCTTATAGTATGATTTACAATTCAGGATGAGTTTGTTGATGTGGGGATCTTTCAGGAAAGGAAATCCTATTCTATATAATTAGTAGTGTACACATTGATGTAAGAAGTCAATACTGGTGTGTTATCTTGATACTCTAAATTCATTAAATATGTAGAGTTGAATGAGGTATGTGGTGAGAGGGGCAGGAGTTCCTGTCACTAAGAACAATTCCAACAATCCCAGGATTCTTATGACAGTTAAAGGGACTAAGCTTGTGTGTGGTTTGGTAAAACCCTTTGGCCATGATTTTACATGTAGTAGAGGTCATCACAAGTGAAAAAACCACCAAAAATCATATATCAATGTTTAGGTTCGGATAATTGAGTCTAGAGTTATTCCTTGTATGTGTGATTGATTAATTGGTATTGTTTAGTATAGTGTGTGTAGTATTATGCTTCATAATTCTACTTAGTTTTATATACGTGGGTGTACTTTCTTTTGCTATTAGCTTACCCTTTTTGTATGTTTGGTTATTCGTGTTTTTTTCTTTTTACAATAATCACCATTATTTGGTGTGAGAAAATAAGGAATTAGACGTTGATCCGGCTCATGATAGAGATGATGGTGCAACTATCTAATTTTAGACTATTTTCCTGTTATTCTTACTCTTTTGAAAGACCTTATTTTTCTTAACCTTTTCTTCTAAGGTTATGTTTTGGATTGCTGACTTTTCTTGTGGAAGACTGTAAATGATGAAATTTATATACATTTCTTATATGCTTGTTGGGGTAGCAAATATTATAATATCTTGTTTAGTAGTTTCTATAATATGTTGTTTAATAATTTTACACTATTATTTGGGATGTTATAACGGACACAAGGATGTTAAAGATAAAAGTGCAACTTGTATTCCACTTTTAGATATCACAATTTCATTTAAGTATGGTTTTTTACTCGATATAAAAGTGGTGGAAATAAAATTTGTAAGTAATTATATTATTTTTTAAATAAGATAAGAATCAACTTTATCGTGTTAGAATTTAAGGAACCAAGAAACCAAAACCTGAGACAACACTTATTTTACTCAAAAACAGAACTACAAAAAGAATTTGTATTCCTTCACAACATTTATATATATATATATATATATATATATATATATATATATATATATATATATTTTTTTATATATTTTTTTTTTTTTTTTTTTTGTGTTTTATATATAATATGTGTGTTTTTTATATTTTTTTTTTTTTGTTGATAGTATTATAGAAACTGTTTATTATGTTAGCTTATGATATTTGATTATTTTGTTATGCAAATGCGATAACTTTTTTTATGTGAGAGGCATCAGATTCCCTGAATGTAGCTTGGACTATCAAGACTACACCCCATGCACAGATCCAAAGGTATTAAATGGTATTCATTTGCTGATGCTTTAGGATTTGCTGAAGAATTTTCATTGTCGATTGAGCATGCATGATTTTGCAGAGATAGAGAAAATATGGCCTTTTACCGGCTTACTTTGTTAGAACGCCATTGCCCTCTAATTTTTGGGAGAACAAGCTTCCAAACATCATGATTTGAATACCGACACAACAGTTAACATTACAAAGTCAGAGGTTATGGCATGACATATGATCTTACTGAAGATTACTATATTAAAAATTACACAATGATAGTTTAAAAGAATTACAGTCAAAGTTCCAAGTTATTACTCAACCATATTTACAACAATGAGCCATATTCAGATAAACAGACGTCAACCTCTTCCCTCTTCTATTGTACGACTGTCTATCCATTTCAATCTTTCGTTAACGATCCCTGTAATGAACAGAACAAAGTGACCAAATGTCATTAATTATATTAAAATATTTGCATTCTAAGTCCTTAATATATGATGCATTGGTACATGATGACCCTAAAGCGAAAAAAAAAATGGAGCAAAGGGGCTCTCACTATGAAGTGGTAGTGACTTTGGTGTTCAAGACATTGTAATCTTATTTGAGTATAGTTCACAAAAGTGAGAAATATACAAGAAGCAGGATAATAGCAGAGGAATTTTAGACACTGCAGTAATTAGAAATCATGACTTTAGAATAGTAATGAATGTAATCCCATTTTTGTACTAAAAGAGGAGAGCTGAAGCTGATGAATGTACCTTTGGTTTTAGATTACCTAAACGTATCATAAGAAAACAATACTTTTGTAGAGGGCAGCAAAAAATTGATATTTTAAGAGATTCTAGCATAAAGAGACTAGGCCTGAATATATAAAATTGATGAAGCATTAAAAGTAAAAATTACTAATATCAGTGAAGTCTATCTTGAGGAAAGCAGTAAC
>Ga0214542_1006306_pt1 | contig 21756 bp, 20 predicted proteins | sample CNSS1metaG_FD_160096 | JGI IMG/M metagenome (GOLD analysis project Ga0214542, IMG submission 160096) | Root nodule microbial communities from cowpea collected in UCLA plant growth center, Los Angeles, California, USA - CNSS1 | ecosystem: Host-associated > Plants > Roots > Nodule | place: USA...
GTTTAGGGGCCTCTAAGAAAATAAAAGATACTTAAGGATGTCTCTACAAAAACCTAACCCTAGCTTCTAGAAACTAGGTCAAATAAGGTTACAAAATGAGAGACAAAAGAGCTAACTATGGTGTGTGCAAGGCTAATTTCGTTCTAGCACTAAAGGAGACCAAGAAGGTGTCTCCTATGTCTCCAAAAGTGGCCAAAGTATGCTAAAAAAATAGGAGACCAAAGGTACATAGGTACACTTGCTTTATGCCTTTGCTTTACTCTCTCCTCCACATCATTTATGCTCCCCAATCACCATGCACCACCTAACATTGCTTTCTTCTCCTAATTAACCTACAAAGCAAATAAACATAGATTAGTATGTTGGCTTAAGTCCAGTCAACTATAGTCAACAAGTCAAACCTAGTCAAAGGTCAACAAGTCAGCTAAAGTTGATTCAACTAAGTCAACTTTGGGAATCAAAAATAACAAACACAAATGAAAGGGATGAAGGATTAGTGAGCTTCCTTTCTAAACATGCTTAGTCTTCTTAAGCATGTGCCTCCATCCTTGGTGGGGGTCAATCCTTCATCATGTTTGGTTGGCTTAGATCCCCCCTATGAGTAGCGTGCTTCCTCCATTGCACCACCTTCTATGCTTTCCATTTTATTTGTTTCTTCTTTCATTTTTGGTTATCTATATTGTTAAATTCGTGTGTTATTTTGAATTTCAATCCAACTCTCTTCTCCCATTCATGAGCTTGAGAAATGAACCTTCACATCTAGATAGCTTGCTATCTTAATGTGCAGTGGGAATTTTTGAAAAGCTTTCTTAAAAAACTTCACTATATTCGTAAATCTAAAAGGAAACAAGATAATCCTTCATCATAATCCCTACTAAAATATAAACATAACAAAGGTTTTAAAAATCGTCCTTAAAGTTTCAAGGATTTTTCAAGAAACCCTAGTAAAATTTAGTTTCTAATTTATTTATTTTTTATTTTCACTCAAAGAAACAACTTGGCTCACGTCTCATTCTATCATCTTCACGTGCCTATCAGTAAATTTTCTTCTCTCTGATTTCAAATCACCGTGCTTAGGAGGAAGACAAACTGTTCTTCTCTCTGATTTTCTTCTCTTTGATTTCTTACTCTTAGTGTTCGCTCAAGTTTAGATTTCAGTTTCGTCATCGATCAACGATTGTGCCTCACCGTTCTCCCTGCTTTCAATTTCGTGTCACTACTTTTTCGATTTCATCGCATTCAATTTCGTTTTCCATCTATTGCCAAGAAAAACTCACGACCTCCAGTAGCACAGAGCACTCATCTCCTCATTATTCGTTCCATGTCGTTGGTGACATGTAAGGTTAGATTATCATACTTTGGGAATTGAAGCATGCTGAAACCAAGTAAATGTAGTAGCTATGGGAACCACATCATAAATGGCATTTCTTTCCTTCTCTTTTCTGTTATAATGAAAACGAAAAATATTAAAATATAGAAAGATTAGAAGATTTCGTTGAACAATGAGTTTGAAGTATATAAATACCTAGGGTTCAAGTCTTTGTCTGTTAGAGAGTATATTCAGGTGATTACTTTAGTAAAAATGTACTGTGATCATATCAATATGCTTCAAATTATCTAACATCCAGTTTTGTTATGACTTATGTATTAGTTCTTTCAAAGAGGATGAATATCTAGTTAAGAAGCAACATACTGTAATTCCTTCATGGTACCAACGTGAAGGACATTAATGCCATGGCAAATTTAATTGAAAAAGAGCTGAAAGGTTTTGACTGTCCTGAGAAGGTACAACATTATTTATGTTTAAGTGACTTAGACAAATGTGTTGGTCGCAGACAATTTTATCTTGTCATCATCATTCTTCTTTGAATATTTATAGCAGAATTTATGCAGTCAACATATCAGATATTTCTGGATAGGTTAGTGAATGATGACCATTGAGAGTGACATGATCTACTATGTGAAAGTGTGTTACACTTTCACATATTTTTTATCAAGATTTTTCTATTAACAACTTCGGTTATCCTTCATATTTTGTTTTGTAATGCCGATGAAGTTTTTCCTAAACTTGAGTTGACTTTGAGCTTTTGGCAGTCACCATTTTATACACTTGTTGCTGACAGTAATTGATTTCATGCATGTTGAAGGTCATGATATTCTTTAGTGCACATGGGGTGCCTCTTGCCTATGTAGAAGAGGCTGGTGATCCACACAAAGCAGAGATGGAGGAATGTGTTGATTTAATCATTGAAGAGCTTGAAAAGAGATTGATAATTAATGCATACACCCTTTCTTATCAGGTCACTACTTATTTTTTAATTATTCTTGTTTTCTGTTACCAAATTATACTACATACTATTGATTTATAGTTAAAAGGAAAAATGATAAAAAAAAGTTAAGTACTGGGGTTTATCCATGTACATGGAATATGTTACACTGAAATTAGAACCTTAACATCCAAATATGAACATTTCTATCACGGTTGGTAATATCGAGGACAAGAAAGTAAAAAAAAAAATGGACTCTAAAGTGAGATTTCTATTTATGTATATAAAGCACAAGGCTATTGATAAAGTTCTCCCCAAAATTGTGACTGGTATTTCGCTTAAAATACGAGTTATTAAATAGGAAATAATATTCTGAACAGTTAATGTGATTCACCAGTTATTACATACAGAAAGATCTTTGCAAAATGTAGTTACACCTGCACCTCATCATCGATATCACTTAAGTAATTATGTCACGTCCTCATTGTTATATAATAGTTAGTTCATATTACTATTGGTATTCTATGAGCAAAGCTTGTTAAGTTTGATTTTTTTGATCATTTAGACCATGCTTGAATTGATGAAAAGGGATGAAACATAGAGTAATGGAATGAAATGATAATAGTTGTCGATGCTTGTACTGTTTGAAATGAAATGCAATTAATTTGTGGATTGAAGAGGGTTTGGTTGCAAATAATGAGAAGAAAACAGAAGAAAATAATCTCCAAGTGCTCAAAGGTTTTTTAATAAGCACTCCTGTAAAAACTCCTATAACATTTGCTGTTCTTCGAGGAATTCTTCGAGCAATCAAAGACCACCTAAAAGAAAACTCATTCTTTTTCCCTCATTGCTTCCTCGAGACAGGTTCGTGCGAATCTGTTCCTTTTAATCTTTGTTTCTTCTTATTTCCTTGCGTAATTAATTCAGACAATATCAATATTAGTTATAATAATAATACTGTGTTAGCTAATTTTGCAGCTTCGATTGTGAGTTTAGTGTGTCAAATTTGGTTTTCCTTCTGTACATGTTCTCCATGATTGCAGTTCCTAAGGAGATCATTTGGACCTTAATAACACACCTTTTATTCAGGCAGAATGTCGTACCGTTGTTGTACTAGAGTGACAGTAGATTGTTTAATGCAATCCTAATTCTTAATTTTTTACTGCAAAGAGTGTTTTGTTATGGTCATTGTTCTTCTATGATGTTATTGGTTAAGAAATGGATGAATTGATGTTTAGTGCGTTTTGGTTAACTTTTTCTCCTGAGATGAGGTATCAACTTGTTTGGTTTGGACTATTAACCTTATGTGTTGTGAATTTGTAGGTGCTATTGATAAAGGGGGTGGGGAGGGTCCAAAGCGAGCATGCAGTAGGAGCAGGAGGGGTGGGGGAAAGGGGGAATTAACAATGGAAATGGAAATGGGTTTCCTCGTGCAGGTTTCAAACGAATTTTGATGACTTCTCTATAATGATACATTTGTTTGAATTTTTTTTCACCTAGCCTTTACAACATTGATTTTGAAATGTATTCAGGTAGTCAGCAACTTCCGTCACTGGTGAAGTGGATAAATGTTGTGCTTCCTAACTTTAATTTGCCTTTAGATACTTCAGAGGATGAGTTGAGAGCACGGTTGAGGGATGGATCTGTGTTATGCAACATTTTGGAAAGTCTGGTTCCTGGTTCAGTGAAGGTAGGAGTGTCTTTAGTTTTGTTATATACTTGTGTTATGTTTTTGTGTGTGTGCTTTTTATGTTTAGTAGTCTCTATTTTCTAATGTCTAAGGCATTCACTTTTACTTTAGGGAAGTGGTTCTTTGAATGAGCTAATCGGTGTAAAAAGGTTTCTGGTAGTGTTGGATGAATTGGGATTGTCTGGATTTGAATTGTCAAACCTAGAGCAGGTATAAGAAGTTCTGTTATGCAATGTAGTTTGAGAGATTGTCATTTATGTACATGAATTTAATTGGCTGTCCTTGACTAGACGGGTTGGCTAGATAAATACCTGATTTGTCTGTACATAGGAAATAGAATGTTTGTTTCATCTTCATCGCATAATGAAGGAGAATCACTAAACAATTTGATTGTGATATTTGCTATGTTATGGTTGAGGTTATGTATACTTTAGTTTGTTTCTTTAATGCTGAAACTGGACTTTGTCTAATAAAATAAGCTGGTTGGCCCTATTCGAATATGATTCTCAATTTCCATTTTTCTTTACTAAATGTGGCAAGTTTTGTCCTAGTAATTTAATTTTGAGGCTTGAGAATATATGCCGGGATCAATGGTGCCTCTGTTGTAGTGTCTCGAAACTCTAAAAACTCATTTTTCTTATAATGCTGCACGAGAAAATATCCAAAGTTATTCTAAAAAGAGATGGGACCAGTCAAAAGTGATAATGTAATCCTAAAATTTTTAGGAATTATCACGAAATATGAATTGATTGGTTTGGTTGTAGGTTCAAACCTTGCTAAGAACGAATTAACTCTCTTTTTGCCAAATTTTCTTTTGGCATAGATATGAAAGGGTTTATGAACCATAGCAGCCAAGAGAGGCAACTTAAGGGGGTAGCCAAAGGAGCTGTAAAATAACAATAATGGGCTTTGAATAGCCACTAATCTCATGATTAAGTCTAGAATTCGTTTTTGGGATCATTAACCCTCATTAAGGTGTAATTAAGAGAGAGTAAATTGTAGAGAATAGGGGAATTTCGAGACTGCAGTTTGTGAGTGCTGGTGAGGGAGGTTTTCAGAGGTTTTCAGAGGAATTGGGAGAGGGAGAGTTGAGTTTTTGTGAAGAAGCAAAGGGAAGTCCTTGGACATCATAAGCATGTCTTATAACTATTTTCGTGTTATATTGTATGATTAAGATGCCTATTCATGATCAAAATTTCCTTTGTTACGCTATTTTTCGTAGTTTCTAGGTTTTGCCCAGAAACCGCCTGGCGGTTGTGAGTGGGCCGCCAGGCAATGCTTCGTTTTCTGCCCAGTTTCTTGGGTTTTGGTATGAACCGCCTGGAGGCAAAGGTGAACCCTCTAGGCGACACATGGTGATTGTCCTTAATTTCCGTATTTCATGTTTTTTATGATACTACGACTTTTTATTGGTATTGCAAAGTTTGTGAATGTGTGTGAGGTCATTGAGATGTGATCGGGATGGTGTAAAGGAATATAACCATGAAGAGGTGGTGTTTAATTGATGAATGAAACGAAATTGGGGATAATAGGAGTAAATTGTGAATTCGTTTGGATTAGTATGATAGAATTGGTTGAGTATGCAATTGCAAATGAATTGATTTTTGAACTATTGGTGTGTGCATGAATTTCTGGATGGTAAGGGTTAATTAGAAAAGCATCAAAGAGTATATACGAACCTTGGTGTTCCCGGGAACTGATGTGGCGCTTGGCGGCATCTTATTGGTCGTCAGGCGGTAGCGTGAACAGGGTGTGGTTCTGAATAATTGAGGGGATGGCTGAGGGAAGGCGTTATTATTGCATTGTGTTGAAAGAAAATTAAGTGAGACAAAGGGATTTAGATAATTGAATGGGGGCCATGATAAACAAGGCAACACATAGAGCGAGGTGATGTGCTTGGGGCAAAGTGAATTAGGCTTGGTAATGAATGTTTGGTGATGGTCTAAAAATCTATAATAGGGAAAGGAAAAAGGACAAATGACTAAGATGGAAAGGTGGATTCTGGTTAGTGGAAGTAGAGGAATTTGAGCGTAGAAATTATATACAAAAATGATGTACAAATAATTGGTTAAGTATGGGATCGCTGATGAGTTAAATTGGTTACGGGGATTGAGAAAAGGGTGGTTTCGGCTATAACTTAGTTAAGTCACATTGCAACTTGGTGAGTAAATCACCTAGTTTGAGAGGGTTGAATGGGGATTATGAGTTATAGGCAACCAAACTATGTTGAAGTGGATGGCTAATAGAATCAGGTTCTAATATAAGAGGGTGTTGTTCCTTTGGTGGTCAATCAGATTGAAGAACATACCAGTTTCGGGTGCCAAAACCAGTAGAAGTGAGCTACTAGTATGGCACCTGGCGGGCTGCTGATGCCCGCTAGGCAGTAGGATCAACGTGAGAAGACCCTGCACCACATGGCGTTTGGCGGCAAAGTGGAATCCACCAAGCGATATCCATGAAACACTAGGTCTGGGAGAGGCTTGGCGCCTGGCGGTGGGGAGATTCTATCAGGCGGTTTGCACAGGTTTTGCCTGGTGGCACTTAGGCTTTGCCAGACGATAATGCTACGTACAGTGGCTTGTGTGTGTTGCTTTTACACAGTGATGCAATACTTGGATCAGGGGATGTTATGCCATGAGCAGGTAGGTTCATGGATGGTGGTGAACATGTGATGATATGAGCGGGGAGGTTCATATCCAGTTACTCTCGTGTGGGGATACGAGCGAGGTAGGTTTATATGTTCCGTGCTCACACTTGAGAGATGTTGCGTGTGGGGAGGTACGTAGTTGGTGGATCACATGTGTTGGACTACGGGCGGGCAGGTCTGTAGAGTAGGACTACGAGCAGGGAGGTTCGTAAGGCAGGACCACGAGCGAGCATGTTCGTGTGAGCATTATAAATCCTGAATCCAAGGCTAACTATTTGTGTGATTTAATGTTGAAAAGCCTTGGGGTTTTAAGGTCTTGGCCAAGAAATAACTAGGATGAATTAGATGGGTGTATTTTTTTCCTATGAATAATTGTCTTGATATGTCTTTATTTTATGAGCTCACCCTTTCTGTGTGTGTTTGGCGATGATCGTGTAATTCTTTACACGAGAGAAGATGATGCTACAAGTGATGCTGCAGATGTTTGAGGTGGAGAGAGGGGCTAGCTTGGGATGTCGAGCTAGGATTTTTACACTGCTTATCTACGATTTTAGTTTTTATTCATCAAATTTTATATGAATTTTTACGGATTTGTACTTTGGATTTGTAAGCGCTATTATAAATTTTGAATTTCCCGCGCTTTTGGGAATAATAAAATTTGGAGGATTGAATTTCAATTCTTTATCGATTTATTTAATTAAGTAATATTCATTAGGGATGTTACATAGATCACATCGGAATAAAGTCTAATGAACTATTCCACTTGAAGAAAGGATTGCATGTAGATTATTTTGATGCCAACCTTAATGAAGTATTGAAATTAAACAATTTAGATGTAAGTGATGAGATAATTTGTGTTATTATCAACTTTCCCCTTCTTTTTTCTCATACATTAAATGATTTCACATTTATGATTATTTAAATAATATTTCTCATACATTAAATGATTTCACATTTATGATTATTTAAATAATATTCTCCCTTTCTCCCTTTGTGTTTAATAATGCCTTTGGTTGTTGTTGTTAACTCATGTGACCCTGATACATTAACAATTTTTTTCTTGCAGAGTGTCTCAACTCAATTACTTTTTAATATAGGAAAGAGGATCCTAAGTGATATATTTGAAAGGAAGAATGGAGATGTACCTCAGGTAATTGGACATAATACTTTTACAATAAGTCATAGAAAGTGCTTTTACATTGTTCAAGAAAAATTAAATATGATTAACACTTGGAAATAGATCAATTTTTCATTTTTATATATTTCTAGGCTCATCGTGTTGCATGCTTGTTGAGGAAAATTCTGCAAGTAATTGAGTTGCACTTTTCAAATCAAGTTGAAAGCATGAAAAATGTAAACTTACAGTTCTTTTCACATTTCCATCGTAGAATGTCAGGTTTTTAGTTGTTCTTGAACAATGACTATTTAAATATGTTGCATACCTGAAGCAAAACTATTGTTTCAAAGTTCGTGAGGGAAAATATCAAACAAGAATACAAGAACTTGAGACCTTGGCAGTAGGGACAACTGAAGAGAATGAGGTATTTTTTGTTGTTGATTGATTTGGGCCATTGCATTACTGTACTTTTATATTCTCGCTATCTGCTAATTTTCTTTTAAAGCTACCTCCACTATCTACATGTTCTTTCAAGTTGGGTTCAACAATTGAAGGTGCAAACTTATCTCAAGCCTTATCTTTGAATTCCAAATAACCGAACAAACTAGCAATATAAATCCTTGTTTTGGTTAAATTTACTCACTACCTGTGTTGTCATTATTATCATTGATTTTAGTCACACACACACACACACATTTATGGGAACCGAATTACACCAATTATTATGTCGTCAATTCCTTTATATGGAATGAGTTTTACTGATCCAAACATTGAAGTATAATTATATATTACTGATAACGTTGTTTTCTACCTTTTATTAATGTTAAGTTTTGTGAATAAAATCAACTACCTTGGACCAACCTTGGAAGGCCAAAAAAAATGACCATTGGGCGCAGGGTCACTCGTTGGGCGAGCTGGTGGCTGCTGGGCGAATATGACAGTCCAGAACTGCGGTATTTGAGTCGCTGGGCGAAAATATGGCTTGCCTATGGAGTTACATGTATGAGAACGTCAATTTTAGACCTCACTAGGCGAGAATGAAGTCGCTGAGCGAGAATATCGACCCCAATACACGAATATGGTTATTTAATCATGTTTCTATGAGAGTATTAGGGGATTCCTCATTTTTCACGAATAGAAACACCTTGGGTGCTTGGGAGAGACTCTTGGAGGCTATTAAGGGTGTTGGGAAGCTCTCCCTTCTCCTTCTTGGGTGTCCTTCTTCATCCATGGAGGTTTTACCCTTTTGGGTTGGAGAGGATGATTTCCTACAAATTTAGAGGCGGAGAAGCGAATGGGAGGCACAATTAGAGCATGGAGCAGTATTCAAGAACCTTGGGAGAGGGATTGTTTCTACTTTATGGTTCTATTTTCTTCCCTATTTTTCAATTTTGTAAAACCCTAAGTTCTCCATCATGGAGAGCAAATTCTATTTGTTGAGATTAGATATAAAACATTAAATTCTTGTGTAAACTTGTGTTGTTAATTTATATGCTTTTCCAATTCATGTTAGTATTTGACTTCCATGCTTAATGATTGTTATGGTTTAATCACACATGGCTTGTTTGTGGTTCTTGAGGTGTTGGGAAACATCTTTAGAATCTAGATATGAAATTAAATACCTAATGGATGCTTGGATTTAGGAATAGAACTTGGTTCATTAGTAAACTTAGATTCTTGAAACTAATGCATGATTTCACTTGTTAAGGATTCAAGGAATTAAAACTTGATAGGTGATCATAGGCTCAAAGGCTCTAGGAATAGGATTTGAGTATTCTTGTGAATTTATTTTAACATGAATATTGAATTGGGATAATTTAGAATGCATGAGAATGAAATGGTTGAAATCTAATCTTGACAAATTGTAAATACACTATGTTAATTGCTTGTTGCACACCAACTGTTTCATAAAAATACAAAAAGTTGCCATTGTGTTTTTTGAACTTTGTATCTAATTGAGTTGTGAATTGCGAGAGTTGTCATGCGTTGCACAGGTCCCTTGGGAGAGAACGATAAAATACTTATTACTTGCTATGTGCGACCGGTGCACTTGCCGTGTTGGTTTTTCACTAACAAGTTTTTAGCGCCGTTGCCGGGGACTTGTGTTCCAACACAAGGTGATTTAAGCATTTGTGACTCTTTTAGAAATTGTTGTTTATTTCTTTTTCTTGTGCTTTCTTTTATGCAGTTTTTTTGTTCATATTTATGCTTTCCATTGATTTGGTGTGTGCTTAATGCTTGTCTCAAGGTACGCCTTAGACCACGATATAGTTGTTGGAAGGTCCAAGGAATGGGATTTCAGCAGCCTACCTAACCAAATCAAACTAGATAGCACAAGTCACCAGGGGTGGGATTATGTGTTTGGCCCCCATTGTTCTTGTTCTTAATGCAAGTCTTGATGCATGCTTAGGCCAAGGGATTGATTAAGGTGTGTCGGGCTTAGATAGGCACACAAGAGAAATCTGAGTGTTTTTACCTTAAAGAATGGGAAAAGTAGTATTCATAACCTTTTGAGAGTACTGAGCGATCTTACAACAAGAGGGATCTTAGTGAGGTTACTTGGAAAATCTGTTTTGAATCATTTTGCATATTAGAATTGTTGTTTGGTTGGTATGCTTGTGTTTATGTTATGCGTTTTTCTTTTCTTCTTGTGATTTTTATGTTTTTTTTTTCCTTTGAATTATCTTCCTTGTCTTTACGTTTTTCAATTTTCAATTCTCAAATCTTGACTTCTATAAAAATGTGGGTTAACTAGTTTGTTCGAGTATCTTTTGTGTTCTTGTGAGTGCTAGGTAATGATAATAATGAGAAAGAAGACACAAGGAGCAAAGAGATTTGAGCAGCAAGCGTACTCGCCCAAAAAAGCGTTTGCTTTCTTTCCTTTTCTATTTTCATTTCTTGCTTTCAATAATCAAAAAGTGTGACTTGGCTAGTTTGACAAATATGATGCACTTGGTTTTATGACTTTGAGTGAGTTTGCATGACTTTGATGAGAAACATTTATGTTTGCTCATAAGTTGATTTTGGGTTACATTGAGAGTTTGACGTGGTCTTGTGAAAACTTGTGCTTTTGGTTGTACTCATGTTTGTGTGCTAAGAATGTTGTTATTGTTTTTACTACGATTAATGACTGTGGCATGGTGTGTGACAACCTTAAGAAACCAAAGAATTAAACTGGGTGAGATTTTGTTCCTCAGAGTTTATACTTAGTGAGTGCTACCACTATTGACATACAATTAACTTTGCTAGATTTTCATTGCTAGTTGTTCTTCATTGGCTTGCTTACACATACACAAGGCATTTTATGTCTTTCTTAGCATCATAGTTAAACACAAAAAGCCAACTATGTTTTCAAAGATTAGAACCTTTGTGTAAATTGTTTGAGCATTAAAAGCACATTTCCTTCATCTTTGAACCCTGGAGCCTTGTTGAAAATAATTGACCACCTCACCTTAAGTGGAGAGAAAAAAATTTCATGGTCATTAGTGTGATTTAAGTGTGGGGGAAATTACTAAAGAGGGGAAGCATGAAGATCAAAATAGGATTGGCTGCGGTTGATGTGGTGTCATCTTGTAAATATGTCTCATACAAAAGAAAAAGAAACAAAAAGAAAAAGAAAAATAAATTGAAAAAGAGAAAAAGAAAATGATGAATAATGTGATTGCAAGATGGTATTGGTTGTATTCTATTTTTCAAGTATAAGAGAGTAGAATGTAAAGATTGCCAAAATGATTTGATTGCTCTCTTTGTTCATTCATGCTACCTAGAAAAACCAAGTTCCTGTATAGCCTAGTCACAATTCACCAAATAAAGTCCTTGTTGTGTTTGCATGTTTTAAAAACTCTTGCCTCTTAAAATGAAAAAAATGCCAAATTGTGTGCAATTAGTGGTAGATGAGAGAATGACACACCCTTATACACTATTGTGCTTGAGTGAAACACTTTTTCTAGTGAGAATTGATTTCTTGGGTAGATCAACGGAACATTTTTGCCATAGGTTTTAATCTCTCTTAAAGCATGTATATTCATTCTTGTGATGTTTACATTGTGGGCAGCATAGCTAAGGATTTGCAAGATTACACATATTCTCTTTGTATTGGTTTTGTAAGGAGAGCATTCATGAATGTTATCTGAATTTATTGTGTGAACTTGCTTCCTAGTTGTTCAACCTTTGTCAAGTAAATGTCTTTCTAGGCCTAGTTATATCTTGCTTGAGGACAAGCAAGGTTTTAAGAGTGGGGGAGTTTGGTAACGTTGTTTTCTACCTTTTATTGATGTTAAGTTTTGTGAATAAAATCAACTCCTACATAACTTTTATCTTGTTTAATCCTCTAGTTTATGTTGTTTTTGCATTGTTTCATATTTTAGTTGTTTTATGCTTTTTTACTTCTAATCTCTATTATGAGTGTGTGAAATAAAACAATAGGAAGCAATTCTGGTGGAGGAAAACAAGTTGAAACTCAAGGAAGCATGATGGGACATGAAAGATTGACTTTTACACAAATACCCATGTCGAGGGGCACCGAGATCAAGTCCAGCACTGCAAACATCAAGAAAGGACTCAGCTATATGTATATACTGCCTTGGACCAACCTTGGAAAGCCAAAAAAATGACCATTGGGTGCCAGGGTCACTCGCTGGGCAAAAATGACAGTCCATAACTACAGTATTCGAGTTGTTGGGCGAAAATATGGATCGCCAAGGGAGTTACATGTCTGAGAACGTCATTTAAGGCCTCACTAGGAGAGAATGAAGCCGTTGGGCGAGAATATCGAACCCAATACACGAATATGGTTATTTAATCATGTTTCTACGAGAGTATTAGGGGATTCCTCATTTTTCACAAATAGAAACACCTTGGCTGCTTGGGAAAGACTCTTGGAGGCTATTGAGGGTGTTGGGAAGCTTTCCCTTCTCCTACTTAGGTCTCCTTCTTCATCCATGGAGGTTTTACCCCTTTTGGGTTGGAGAGGATGATTGCCTACAAAATTGGAGGCGGAGAAGCGAATGGGAGGAGGAATTAGAGCATTGAGCAGTATTTAAGAACCTTGGGAGATGGATTGTTTCTACTTTATGGTTCTATTTTCTTCCCTATTCTTCAATTTTGTAAAACCCTAAATTCTCCACCATGGAGATCAAATTCTATTTGTTGAGATTAGATGTAAAACATTAAATTCTTGTGTAAAATTGTGTTGTTAATTTATATGCTTTTCCAATTCATGTTAGTATTTGATTTCCATGCTTAATGATTGTTGTGGTTTAATCACCCATGGCTTGTTTGTGGTTCGTGAGGTGTTGGTAAACATCTTTAGAATCTAGATTTGAAATTAAATATCTAATGGATGCTTGTATCTAGGAATAGAATTTGGTTCATTAGTAATCTTAGATTCTTGAAACTAATGCATGATTTCACTTCTTGAGGATTCAAGGAATTGAAACTTGATGAGTGATCATAGGCTCAAAGGCTCTAGGAATAGGATTTGAGTATTCTTGTGAATTGATTTTAACATGAATATGGAATTGGGATAATTTAGAATGCATGAGAATGAAATGGTTGAAATCTAATCTTGACAAATTGTAAACACACTATGTTAATTTCTTGTTGCACACCAACTGTTTCATAAAAATACAAAAAGTTGCCATTGTGATTTTGTGAACTTTTTATCTAATTGAGTTGTGAATTGAGAGAGTAGTCATGTGTTGCACAAGTCCCTTGGGAGAGAATATAAAATACACATTACTTGTTATGTGCGAACGGTTGTCGTGTTGGTTTTTCACTAACAATTACCTTGTTTGTTTGTGTCAATTTTGTGAAAATTGAACATCAATAAGATCACAATCAAATTATTCATAGTTTTTAATGTTTTAAAAGTATATGTTATATCAATTTTGATGTATCAAATAATTTGGCTTAATATTAAAATTTGTGGATATGACCCTATGAAAGGAACTTTCAATCCAATAGTTGGTTGAGATAAAATTATCCAATTTAAAGATATTGAATGGTATGATAGTTGACGTGAGTTTGTAGGTTTAACAACTACCCTCCTAGTATCATTGTTGTAGCAAAAATGAATTTAATATGATAAAAAATGCATTGAAATATTTGTTTTGCATGGTAAGTAAGATTTGAAAAAGAAGGAATAGAGTGAAAATGAATATACATTTCAGATTGATTTTTCTAACTTCATCAATTTGTTTCTATTGTCAGGAGACTTGAAGATGAACTTTTCAACCTCAAGTAAGTCTAAGTCAAAAACTGAAGTGAGTACTCATTCTTCACTACCCAGTACTCAACCTCCAAGACTTGAAGTACAAATTCCAACCCCAATTAAACCCCAAGTATATATCAAGCAAGTATTCAACAAGGTTCTAAATATGCTTACCCTCCACCTCCATCTGCACCTCAACCAAGTAATTTGTTTTGTCACATTTCATGAATAAGTAATATTTATATAATTTGTTTTACATTAGATTTTGTATATATGAATTTGATTTTATATTTAGTTTTAGGAATATCTAATCAATTTATTGTTTGCTTATTTCTATTGGTACCATTTGAATGAATATTTGTATTGATTGCTTATTTTGAAGTGGCCTTGAAGTTTTTGCTGGGGGTTTTTGGAACCCCTTGCATTACTGGGGGTTTTCAGAACCCCATGCATTACTGGGGGTTTTCAGAACCCCAAGCATTAATGGGGGTTTTCAGAACCCTAGGCATTAATGGGGGTTTTCAAAACCTCGGGTATTAACGGAATTTTCGAAACCCCCGATAAGTTGCACTACTTCTCGGGGTTGCTTAAAATCCCTAGTAATCCATTAGCCACGCTTGGTCTTCTGGGGGAATTTCAAACCCCTGGTAAAACCATTAGTGGGGGTTAAAACCCCAGAAATGCCAAATATAACCCCTGCTAAAAATAATTATTTTTGAAGTGAGATCTTGGTCCAGGAGAGTGAGAAGGAGTGGATGCAAAAAAGTTACATAGGAAGACTTCTTGATATAACAAGCATGGAGAATCTAAGGGAGTGTTTTGTGTTGAATGGCTTAAATTTTCTTCGATTAATATATGAGAGACAATGTTGTGCTGATAACCAATGAAAAGGGGGAGAACATCGAAAAGATCTTCGAGGAACATCACGAGTGGTTATCAACCATATTGGAACTGATTACCATAAGACCCGAGATATTTAAATAATTAAATAAATAATTATTTAATAAATGCGAGTAGTAGAAGCCTTTATGGCAATTAATGCTAACTTTCATGATGTGGAAAAGTATTAGTTCAAATGGTTTAGAGTACTTGATTGTGTTGAGTGGACTTGGGTTAAAATCCTAAGTATGCCATTTGTAACACCCCAATTTTGGGATGTCACGGAATGTTAGAAAATGAACGCATTTGAACGAAAAGGATTAATGTTGAACATGTACTAATAAAAAAACTTTTAACTTGATTTAAATTACATTGTTCCTTTACAAGACTTGGTCAAAAAGATTCAAATGACAATTGCGAACAAAAGAAAATTACATATATTTTAATATATGTTTTAAAACAACTAATTAAATTATAAAATCTCTCAAGTTCACCCCAGTCTCTCGTCGATCTACTCCATGCCAAAAGCATCTGCATTATCATTTGCTCCCGTATAACACACATGTTATACGATCATCATACATACAATAAACACACACAAAAATATGGGTAAGCTAACCATAAACAATGATATTCATAAAAGAAATTCATAAATAAAATACGTCCAATAATACTCAACGTCGCATTCAAGTAACACGGAAACATTATGATCACAATCCATCCTTCATTTGAAGACACAAACCCAAAATCCAAACAATCATACTAAACCAAACATAGCATCATTTATAAAAAATCTTCAAACATAGTGATCATAATCAAACTTTGGTTTTTTGCACAACCTCTCATCCCACAACAACATTTAGTTTCCTAGAACATATGGTTCGATATGTCCCGCTATCGCAGTCAGACTGTCTCCCTTATTCCTCAAGGAATTATGAGTAAAAACGTCGATGCATCACACATCGGACACTATACTCTCAACGAGCCGAAATAAGGTGAAACATTTTTCCCCTCCCCACTGCTTCACACAGGCGAGAGGGTACAACACTTGAACCAATCCTCAACCACTGCTTCTCACAAGCAAAGAGGACCTCTTTCCACTGCTTCACACAGGCGAAAGAGTCTTCACTGGGTTCCTAGGTACGGAAAACCTCACACAACACCCAATTCCAATAAGAGCTTTCAAATAAGGCAAAACACTCTCAACATGCAACACATCAGAGTTACAAATTGCTAACACATACACCATCACATCAAACATGGAAAATAAAGTTCCATAACATAAACCCATCAACTTATCAAACAATACTTTTCATACAACGAACTCAACGAGTGACATTTCTTCAACAGAGTATAACATCATACTCAAGAAATTATCCTTAAATCAACACTTAAACTCCATACCATGCAACCCATACAAACCAAGAAAAAGCACCAATGACATAATCCATTTATTCACGTCACTCTCCCACTGTGAATCACAGCCTAGCACACCTTCATGCCTCAACATCCTCACTTACATCTCTCTGTCTCTCTCTTGGAAAATAACTAATTCTTATAATTTTTATCCAATCCAACTTAACAACACATTATGCAAACGATTTGAGATTTTAGAAATAAAACTGCAACTTGTGTAAAACTCCAAAAATTATGTCTTTATATTCAAATTAAAGATGATTGAATCAAGAATCAAATGCAACAATAACAAACTTAATTGATTAACTATAAAGAAAGTTATGCACCAAACAAGCAACAAAGGTCAATGCTGTTAACAACCAAACTACAAGGACCTTGCGATAAAAACTACTCTCCCTACAAAGCTCCGATTTAAGATTTGACTAGTCAAAGTCAAGACCGATGTGTTAAGGATTAGCTTTTAAAATTTCAGCTCGATCCAACGGTTAACGAAGTAGGAACCTTCATTTTACGAAAAGTATACAGTATAGGAAAATGGGTAGCACCACACCATATGCATTTAAGATGAAAACTTTGCAATTGGCGTGAAAATAAAAGGAAACTTGCACCATGAATTCATATATATATATATATATATATATATATATATATATATATATGGCTTAAATATACATTCGGTCCCTATTTTTGTCAAAATTATTCAATTTGGTCGCTATTTTTGTTGTTTGGTCAATTTGGTCCTCACTTTTGTAAAATTGCATTCAATCGAGTCCTTTTGGTAAACAATGTTAAATATGTTAACAGAACAGTGACACGGTGGAACTGTATAGCTGATGTGGCTCGTTATGCATTTTTGTTGGCAGATTGTTTATTTAATTTTAACAATTCAGAAAAAAAAATAAGGCTATTATGTTAAGTTAAAAAGGTAAAAAAGTGGGTAAGCAACATTGAAGTAATTAAATGCAGCGAGGGTTAATTGTGTAGCGATAGAAAGGGGACAAATTAGGGTTCTTAAGCACGAAATCGAAATTAGGGTTCTTGAGAAAGGGGGAAAATATTTGCTGAAATCTTCTTCCGCTGCATCCTACTTCGATACATTGAACGAGGTTCGTGGGTGAAGTTCATCTTGGAATAGTTCGAAGGATTGGAGCATCAACGAGGTTATTTGATTGTCAATATTGGTTTAGTGTGCTGGCCATAGTTTTGCTTGAAACCCTAATTTCTTTCTTAAATCAATTTCACTAACTTTTAAACCTACAACGACCATAAAATTTCAATATGTCAGCATCATTGCCAAAAAATTGACACGTAACCCAAATAGTTCCACCGTGTCACTGTTCCGTTAACAGTTTTAACACCGTTTGCCAAAAGGACTCGATTGAATGCAATTTTATAAAAATGAGGACCAAATTGACCAAACAACGAAAATAGGGACCAAATTGAATAATTTTGATAAAATAGGGACTAAATGTATATTTAGGCCTATATATATATATATATATATTCCTGCACATATTCTACCAAAACAAACGTGATATATGAGACCCATGCAACCACCCATACACCCCATTAAAATGAAAGAGAAACTTCGCTGCAACCCAAAACAGCCCCTACACTCACGAAATTACCCGCACCATTTCAAACTCTGCAACCCATTTTAAAGTAAAGCTAATGCAATCAAGAAAAACACCCATGCATTTACGTAGCATAGCATGCTTCATATAAACCATGTCCATGATGAGATTCCAACCAATGCTTGACTCATACATGCATTAAACTCACGGAACCCATGAAAAACGGATGCAGCATGATAATTGGAAAACAATATTATGCTAGGCATTGTGTAAGAAAGTTACACATGCTGAAGAAATAAAAAAAAAACTACACATCCATGCATTTACGTGGTTAAAGAAACCCAACAATGGCCATCACAAGTAGTATATCAAAATAAAAACTAACCACTGCACCATAAAATTTGACAACTACACTTCAAGGATTTATCCATCAAATAATCAAAACATGAAGGAAGAAGGAGGAACAAGAGCAACACGCTTCAAACGAAATAAAAGAAAAGAAAGAAGGTCAACTTCCCCTACCTAATGGTCTCTTTGCTACGCGTTTCTTCATTCCCGCAGCCTCTTCTTTCACTCTCCATGTTTCTCCAACTCTCCTTTTCTCCTTCTCAAAACCCTAATTTTTAACCTATAAACCCCCTCTCACTTAAAATATTTTTGATAGTATTCTCCAATTTAAATTTTTATTTTTCCTTTACCAATTTATTATTTATATACAACAATTAAAAAGATAACAAAGATAATATATATATATATATATATAACCATGATAACAAAAATAAAAGATACATATATTTATATAACCTCACGCATGCTATGGCAAAGCAAATATTAAGCACTAGACCAGCCAACCAGGTTCGAACGCAGTCACGTACGCACTGAACATATGCAATCAACCACCAAAATGTATGCTTTCACGCATTACTCTATGCACCAATAAAATATAAAGGCAGAAGCTGCACATGCTTTAATTGAATAATAAATAAAATAATAAAAAACTAGTACATGACGGCGGCCCAATTCGAACCCGCGTACCTACACACACAATTTAACTCTCCATCCAACAGGCCAATTTCTTTCTCATGTTACAATACACATCACATAATTATATACACATATCCGAAACATTAAATATAGTATTAAAATTTAAAATAAAGAAAACAATAACTTACACCACTTAAATGATTATTATAAATATAGCAATATTAATCAAGCCATTAATTTTTTCATGTGTTTTTCTTTAGTCTAATTTTTCCCGAGTCTTACACCATTTATGATATGTTTAGGTGTGATAAGAGAGTATAAACTCCTAAATTTATAAATATTATCACGAAAGATGACTTGGTTGAGTTGGTTGTGCACTTGAATTGCAATTGTGTGGTAGTGGGTTCAAACCTTGGCTTGGGTAGAATAACTTTCTTTTTATCAAAATCAATTTTGGGCATGAAGGTGAAAGGACACCAAAACCCTAGCTGCAAAAAGGCAACCAAGAAAGGGCTAGAAAGATCACTCTTAATGAGCCTTGAATGTTATATTATTCTTCCTTAATGCCAAATTCGTTTTTCTCCATCAAGTCTCATTAAGGCAGAATTTAAGAGGGGATTAGGAGGGGGAGAGAGTGCTTAGGACTCTAGCAAGGTGTGAGTATTGAAGGGAGAAGAATTTTGAGCGTGTGGACTAAATTGGGAAGACTATTGCAGTGTTGGGAAGCAAATATAAGGGAGGCACATTGTCAATATCAAAAGAAAGAAGTTTTGAGCAATTCTCAATTGAGCAAGGAATATCCAAGTTAGGGGAGTTCCTATTTGATGTTTTAATCTTTAATTGTATGTTTATTGTTGTCCCTACTAAACTGAGACTGCATTCTTCTTGTAAAACTAAGCATGTCTAAAAAGGAAGTTCACTAATCCTTCACCCCTTTCATTTGTGTTTGTTATTTTTGATTCCCAAAGTTGACTTAGTTGAATCAACTTTAGTTGACTTGTTGACCTTTGACTAGGTTTGACTTGTTGACTATAGTTGACTTGACTTAAGCCAACATGCTAATCTATATTTATTTGCTTTGTAGGTTAATTAGGAGTAAGAAAGCAATGCATGGTGATTGGGGAGCATAAATGATGTGGAGGAGAGAGTAAAGCAAAGGCATAAAGCATAAAGTAAAAGGCATGAAGCAAGTGTACCTATGTACATTTGGTAACCTTATTTGACCTAGTTTCTAGAGCTAGGGTTATGTTTTTGTAGAGACATCCTTAGGTATCTTTTATTTGCTTAGGGACACCTAAACTCTTCTATATAAGGGGTGCTCCTAGACATGTAAAAGGGTTGAACATTTTTCTTATTATATTACTATCCTTATTAACTTCTTGAGGTGATAGAGGTTGTAAAGTGGTATTTTTCCCATTTATGAAGAAAATGTATTGGTTGGTATGACCATTATGTAAAGTTTGTTTATCAAATTGCCATGGCCTACCTAGTAAGATATGTGTGACTTCCATGGGAACAACATCATAAAGCACCTCATCTTTGTAGCTTCCTATAGAGAAGTTAATTAGGACTTGTTTATTGACATCTATTTCTCCCTCTTTACTTATCCAAGCAAGCTTGTAGGGCTTAGCATGAGGAATGGTCCCTATTCATTGTCACAACAACTTCTCTTCTTTCTCTTCTTCCTCACTATCCACTGCTCGCGCCTCCGCTCGACGCCTCCGCTACTCGCGTTCGCGCCTCTGCTACTCGTGCCTCCGCCGCTCGCGTCGCTCCTTCGCCGCTCGCGTCGCTCCTCCGTTGCTCTACTCCTCCGCTGCTCGCGTCTCCGCCGATCGCGTCGCTCCTCCGCTCGTGTCGCTCCTCCGGTGCTCGCGCCTCTGTTGCTCGCACCCCCGTCGCTCGCGTCGCGCATCCGCCGCATTTCCACCGCTCACGTCACGCCTCCGCCGCTCGCGTTGCTCCTCCGCTGCTCGCGCCTCTGTTGCTCGCACCTCCGCCGCTCGCACCCCCGTCGCTCGTGTCGCGCATCCACCGCATTTCCACCGCTCACGTCACGCCTCCGCTGCACCTCTGCCGCTCGCGACACGCCTCCGCCGCACCTCCGCCGCTCGCGTCGCGCCTCCGCTGCTCGTGTCGCGCCTCCGCCGCTGATCGTGCCTCCGCCCTGTGTATCTGTTTTGTTTTTTCTTGATTTAAGTTTATTCCATGGATGATTAGGGTTGATTTGGGTAGGTTAAGGGTCTGTTGAAACCATATAGAGGTGCTCAAATGAATGTTTAATTTTTTTAAATGATTTACTTTTTAGTGTTCATTTTGATTTGGGAATGGAAATCTGAAATTTTGTGGAGATGTTTTCTATTCTGGTGTAATTTGTATTGATCATTGTTGTGTATGCAGATTGAATTTCAGTCATTTAAGTTGAGACAAGAAGTGTGAGTGCACGTCTGTTTTTTTTTTTTAGTTTAAAGTATTAGATCGGTTGTTTTAGAACTGATCTAATATCTCTTAAACATATTACAACGCTTTATATTAGATCGGTTACGGAACCGATTTAATATGCCTTCCAGAACCAATCTAATATATATATTTTGCACTAGTGTACATTGGTACTACTTCCTCCATCAATAATTAGAGACCAAACCCATTTGTTAATTTTGCATCTAGATTGAAAAATGTTTTCTCTTTGAGTTGGCTCAATCTCACTTTGATCTTGACCTATCATGCGCCTTAATAACATAGGGTCTTTCTTAAAAATTGTAGTTTTACTAGAGGAAGAAGATTCTTTTGAAAGAGAATGGGGAGATGAGTGTTCACTTTCAACATCATTACTCTTCTTTAAGGTCATTGTCCTTTTGGTTGGGCAATTTAAAGCAATGTGATTATAACCCAAACATTTAAAACATTTAATGGAACTTGATCTTTGAGAAGTGGAATGGTGAATGTGATCACTTGGTGACTTACTTTTACT
>Ga0214542_1006309_pt1 | contig 21749 bp, 10 predicted proteins | sample CNSS1metaG_FD_160096 | JGI IMG/M metagenome (GOLD analysis project Ga0214542, IMG submission 160096) | Root nodule microbial communities from cowpea collected in UCLA plant growth center, Los Angeles, California, USA - CNSS1 | ecosystem: Host-associated > Plants > Roots > Nodule | place: USA...
ATCATAAAACATAATATTTTAGAATAATAAAAATAGTAACAAAAAGTTTTTTGAAAAATGTTATATCCTACTCTAAAACCTCTATTATAACTCTGGAACGCATATAACTTGGTATTTTTCATATCATATTATTTATTCTATATTTTAATTTATTACAAGTAAAATTATGTCATTTTAATGAATTAGTTCTCTCTTTCAATTTTTAATTTATTTTTACTTTAATATACACAGTTCTATATTTTTTAATTTTTGTTTATATTTTATTATCTAAATATCTCCCCATTTAATAAGTGAGAAATTAGCTTGGAAATACACTCACTACAAGAAAATGTCTTATTAGTAACCAATTTTAGTGACTAAAAATTGTTAGTCACTATAGTGACCAATTTAGATACCAATTTATAAAATTAAAATTTATTGGTTACTAAAATAGTCACTAATATAAATAAAAAATTATAATTGGTCCCTAAATTTGTCACTAATTAATTAGAGAGCAATTTAGTAACTAAGTTATTTTGGTAGCCAAAACTTAGGTAGCTAATTTTTAGTGACCAATTTTCTTTGGTAGCCAAAACTATGGTAGCTAATTTTAAAAACCAATTTAGTGACCAATTATAATTTTTTTTATTCATAATAGTAACTATTTTAGTAACCAATGATTTTTTTTACTTTGTAAACTTGTATCTAAATTAGTAATTATAGTAACTAACAACTTTTGGTCATTAAAATTGATTACTAATGAAGCATTTTCTTGTAGTGACTAAATACTAAAGTATAGATGTCTTTTAACAATGTTATTCTTATACACATGAATATTACAATCACACAAAATCACAAAGGGATTTGATTCCCTTCCATTTGTGACATTAATTATACATATTTCTCCTTAAATATATAATTAGAATTTTTTTTCCTGCAAGTGTTGTCAACTAATGTTTCAAATTTTCATTTGGCACTGATATAGTTTGTTCTATAGATAAGTGTCAAATATTGTTTCCACCAAGAATTAAATTAAAAGTGTCATCATGAGCAATTGCAGCACATAGAATTCATAGGGAAGGTGAGTAAATTTAATTGGATCATTAGACAAGAGATTTTAATGAAACAAAATTTGAAACAAAAGACACCTATAGAAGCCAATCTGCAATTAAGGACAGCATGTGAGTGAATAGCAGCAGTACTATATACTTAGTTCATGACAATAAATTTTGTGGTGTTAAGACAAATACGCAGTTAATAACATTTATATTGACTAATGCGTTGTTTCAAATCATATTGCATCCTACACAATAAATTTCATATTAAACCATTTAGAAGTGAAACGCAGTGACGTCTAAAGTCAAGAAAGACAACCAACATTAGTAAAGATTGATAGTAAAATATGTTACATACACCTATATTGATTAAAAACTAAAAGAAAAGAAATGGACTTACAATTATCTCTGCAATAACTCTAGGTTGCTTTAAAAGTTTTAGAAGATATGCCAGTTCCCTTGAGACCACAAGAACAAGGCTTATATACAAAATGGCAAAGGGAAGCGAAAAATCAAAAGAGTCGTGGCCATGAAACACACCATTTGATGTGGCTGTCACAAGTGTCGGGCACGCGTGTTCAGATGCAGCATTGAAAGCCATTTCAGCAATTCGAAATCCATAGCAAACGGCAAATCCACCAAAATTTGCAGAAACAAGGAACTAGAAATCGAGAAAGTGAATAAAACAAAGCAATTAAAATAACCTGAGAAGCAGAGTTAAATTTTCACTGTGAATGACAAATATGGATATGAAACTTGTGAGAAAGTATTTCAACAAATGAAATAGTACATTTATTCTCACTGCACCTATGGAACAAAGAAGAAAAGAAGCATTCCCAAATCGTAATGTCTTACTTCAACGAATTTAAGATGATTATAAAACTAAGAAACTTTGTTGCAAACTATTACAAAACTAAGAACTCAAGGAAAAGAAACAAATGATTACCTATTGCCGGCGAAGGTAACGAAATCAACATTTGCCCTAATCCCCCAATCTGGTGTTGTTCACATAGTAATGGCAATAGCACAACCTCCTCCTTCACTTCGACGAAACGCAACAACACTGACTCCTCCGTTCAAATACAGGATTTCGACAGCTCCGAAATCGTCTCATTTCCGATCTACCAAACAACAAGAAGAAGAACCAATCGATGAAAAGCAAGAAGGTGAACGAGAAATAACAGAGGCAGAGAGAGATAATTAACCTGATTAGGAACCAAACTCGGTGTAGACAACGTAGTCAATCTGCAACCTCTCCAATCTTTCTTCCATCTCGTCACTCTCTTCCACGGTCTCTGCATCGTTGCCTTCAATTTTTCCATCACTTCAATTTTTCACAGCTTCAATTTTTCACAGAAAACCTGAGCTTTCATGATTTAGAATACTTCATTATTTGTACAATGATTTAAAAATTTGGGGTTGTATCTTCGACATGCTCAAGATACAAGATTAAAAGTTACGGTAGTTTATATTTTCAATTTATTGATTTTTATTTCATATTTAATATTATTTTTTTATGTAATTATTTTTTTATATAGGTTTTTATATAAATATTAAAAAGTTAAAAACTAATATTAATGATTATTTATAAAAAAATTACCTATTTACTAAAGTTAAGTAAATATTATATTAAATTAAGTTAAATATTCATATTTTATAAATGAAATATTTAAATATAATTTACTTTTACAATGTAATATTTAAATATTCATATTTTACAATGTATCACAAATAATTTATTTAATATTTAAAAACCTAAAAATAAATAAACATATAAAAGAAATAAAATAGTAAAATATAATAAATTTATACTAACGTAAATTAATTAATAATCCTTTTAATTTAAATCATAATTTATAAAGATATAAACAAATATTTGTAAATACTTTTTGCAAAACAATTCTAAAAAAATTACATTACATTTTTAAGAAACATATTCTATAATAAAATTTGTAAATAGTTCTTATAGACAATTTTTTAAAATGTTATATTTCCTAATAATATATAATATAATAAAAATTAATTAATATTATTAATATTATAAAATTTGTATGTATTAATATTGATTTTCTACTGATATATTTTTGAAAAAGAATTTGTAATTTTTTTAAAATTTACAAATAGTTTTTGTTAATAGAATGATTTACCTCTCTCCAAAATATAACTAATCAACTTCAAATTAATTACAGATTCTTTTTTATTGATCTCATGCTAAATAGTGAGGAATAATTTTTCATGCTAATTTCTCTCGAAAATTAGTTACAATTTTTTTTGTTGCTGATCCTTCTCTAAATAGTGAGGAATGAAGTTTCTCGCTAATTTTCCTCGCAAATTAGTTACAGATCATTTTTGTCGTCGATCCCTCGCTAAATAGTGAGGAATAAATTTCCTCGCTAATTTCCCTCGCAAATTAGATACGAAACTTTTTTGGTCTTTGATCCCGCTCTAAATAGTGAGAAATAAATTTTCTCGCTAATTTCCCTCGCAAATTAGCTATAAAACTTTTTTTGTTGCTGATCCCTCGCTAAATAGCGAGAAATTAGTGAGAAATAAATTCTCTCGCTAATTGCCTCGCAAATTAGCTACAAATTATTTTTGTCGCTAATCCCTCACTAAATAGCAAGAAATTAGTGAAAATCTTTTTTCTTGCTAATTTCCCTTGCAAATTAGCTTTTTTATTGTAGTGGATTTTCATTCTTTTGAGATCCAAACACATACCTAGACATCAACTTGGTCTTAAAACCACAAAATTTCTCAGCCATCGATGACAAACATTTGTGTTTTAGTGTCACCACATTTGGAATATCAAATGTTAGCTGCAATATAGAAAATGTCATCAATAATATTTAACATATTATCAACAAAATCAAACTATAAGGTTAATAACATTAATATTAGTTACACAAAATCCTACCATATCATGTCCCGATCAACTTCAATAACATGATCAAAAGATGGAGTAGGGATTGATATTCTCTCTCCTGCCAACATTCCTAAATAACTTTTGAAGACGTCTACATAATGACCTCTAGGAATTCTAATGTCGACGTCAATATCAATAGGTGTTTTTTGACAATTAGCTCTTCTAATTAAGAGTTGTCCCAACCTAGTGGCTCCTCTGATGGGTCTCTTAGTGGGTGCTTCATCCTTTGATGAACTATGATGTTCAACCATATATTTGTGAAATGAAAACATCCCATATCTCTTATTGTCAACCCATTTACATTTTAACAATGGAATAGTAAACATGGTATAATCAACCTCCCATATCTCTTGTATTACACCATAGTATGTCATTGACCCAAATACAGGATGTTAATCTTTAGATTTAGAAAATTGTAGCGACTTAGCTTCAAGACTGATTCCACTATTTTGTACTGTGCTTTTATTTGCCAGAGACTTCATAGAGTGTTGCAACCGAACTTGCAACGGGACGACAAAAATGATTTAAAAGGTACAATTGCCACCATAGTTTATTATGAAAAACTATAGAAAAATATTTAAAAAAGAACAATCTTTGAAACCAAATTTAGGTTTTGGAGTCGGTTACGTGTGAGGAAGGTATTAGCACCCCATAACGCTTGTCCTAGGACGGTTCCCTTTAATTAAGTATGCAAGATAAAAAATAGATGTTTTAAAATATTTGTTGTTTCCAAAAAATCAAAAAAAATAAATACAAGTACAAAATAATAAAGATAAAAACAAAATTATTTTTTTTATTTTTTTGGCCCGACAAGGATTGTACCTCGCTCATACGTATTTCCATTTGGAAAATCAGAGATAACGTAGTTCTTTGAAAAAAATGAACTATTTGAGATGATGAGTTAAATTTTGAAATTTTAATATTTTTTAATTATCAAGGGAATCCGAGATTCAACATGATAAAAAATTTAAGTTATCAAACAAATCCAAGACTTGACATGATATCCAAAAATCATATAAAAAAGTATAATTTATATGTTCCTGCAGAGAACAAGTAAGATGAGTTAGGCACAAGCGTCACCTTACCATGTAGTCCCCTATCTCCTCAGTTGGCCTCTTCCCGGTCGATACATGTCGGATTGGACCCATAAGGGGTTACCTGCAGAAGGGACTCCGAAGCTCAAGTGAGTCAAAACTCTCAAAAAGGTCAAATCTGTGATTAATGAATGCGTACCCTTAATTACTGGGGTCCACGCGTATTTATAGAGCATTAATTATGTCTGGTTATACTATGGGCCGGGCCTTGGCTTGGGCTTTGGCTGTAAGTGGGCTTGGGCCCTAGCCCAGGCCCTTAGGACCTATTGAAACACTAGGGGGCTTTAATCTTACTGAGTCTATTAGAGTAGTCGGCCTAGGCCGGCTACTTTCCTTGACGGCTTAGGTTGGTTATATGTTATCTTGTGCAGGTTATTCCTCTAGATGTTTAGGTTAGATCTGATAAGACTTAGGCTAACTCGGCCTAGGTTGAATACTTGACTGTTTTGGTATGTATGTATCATTTACTTATTTGGTCGAGTTTGGCTAGGTGTGGTACATTATAATTTTTATTTTTTTAAAAAAGGGGAATTAAAATCTTACGAATGAGTTTATAATGTTGTCATACGACAATATCAATTATGAATTCAGCCCCAAAATTACATAACATTAGACCCCAAACACGTTTAGCAATATATTAAGTCAATCAATACACTTGATATTGTAACAGAGTAAGGGGTTAGGATTCACAACCCATTAATTTTATTATGCTCACCAATACATGAATAACATTAGGAGAAAAAAATAACTTACTTTTTAAGGCAACGAATTGAGCAAATCCTGACTAAAAGGATAGCGAGGTGATCTCTCGTGCGTGTGTGCTCTCGTAAAAGAAGAGAAGTATCAAATTTTTTGAGTGTCTTGCATTGGAGAGGTTTTGTGTTTATATAGATACCTTGGATACCACTGAAATCTTAGTCTTTAATTATAATAAAATATATGAGGAAGGAATTGGTGCCTATGAAACATATTATAGAAATTAAATTGTCGTATAATGGTATTGATTATAATTATTAACAAAATATTGCTTGTAATTACTATAATCATTTATTTTCCGGTACATGAAGATCCTGATCAAATCATAACATATTATTCATATAATTGATTCTAATTATTACCAAGAATATTTTCTTTTAATTATTAAAATTGTACCATTCTCTAAAAGGCATTATTATCAGGAATATTTGCTTCTAATTATTAAAATAATATCTTATCTGACTGAAAAATCAATGAGACACATCACATATTATACCCTTCTCTAAAAAACAAATATTATAAAATGTCCTTTTCTGACATGTCATGTGTGGAGTGTATATAGCAAACAGTGGGGGTGAAAGTTTGTACAAAACATTTGGGCTCATGAAAAGGATGTGATAATTAAAAACAAATTAGATTCTCCCTTCTTTTTCTTTCTTTTTTCTCCTTTTTTTTTCATGGTAGAATTAAAGTTTAAAACTTACTTTCAGTCAAAAACATATTTTTTATTTTATTTTATTTTATTTAACAAAATAAATGCATTCACCTAGACGAAATTGGGTGTTGACATATTGAATGTGCAATTATTAATTCCATAACCTATACAACAAATGACATCAAATTTCAACCCATTCGCTAACCACATCAAAGTCTCAAAACATTGTGGATCTTTCAAAACCTCAGATTTAAACCAAGGCATGAATGTTCTATTATGCTCTATCAAATGACATTTCTCTGATTGTCTTGGATTGTTCTCTTAGATTGTTCTATTACCACATCTGTGTTGTTCAATATGTATGGTGTGCTTGCAACAACTCTTCGCGATCTTTGCTAACCACACTCACACTTGAGATGTTGTTACTTATAAAACACATGTTCAACCAGGATCTCTTAGGAACTTCTATCGGTTTTGCTTTTGCCATGTAATATGAACAAAAGTCGACACTTTCTACACTAATGTACCTTTCGATCATTGAAGCTTCTAGACAGTATTGATTTTTCACATACCCTTTCAAAATCTTCACGTAACGTTAAATAGGATACATCCATCTTAAGTATACCAGTTCACAAAACTTTATTTCTCTTACCAAATGAACAAGTAAATGTACCATGATGTCAAAAAATGATGGAGGGAAAAATATCTCTAGCTGACACAAGATGATAACAATCTCGGCTTGAAGTTCATCTAACTTTAAAGGATCAATGACTTTGCTACAAATTGAAGAGAAGAATGCACACAAATGCATTATAGTTTGTCTAACATTTTTGGTAAAATTCCACGAATAGCTACAGGTAATAATTTTTACATTAAGATGTGGCAATCGTAAGACTTTAGGCCAACAAGTTTCAAGTCTTGCATGGACACTAAACTCTGAATATTTGAAGAGTATCCTTGAGGTACCTTGACACTCTTTAAACATAAGCAAAAACTTATCTTCTCTTGTTTGGAGATAATGTAACATGCAGGGGAAAAATAAGTATGCCTACCAACCTCCCTTGGTGCCAAGTCTTCTTGGATCTTCATTTTAACCAAATCCAAAAGAGCATTTACTCCATTTTTTGTCTTTCCCTAAATGATAAATAGTGTACCAATCAAGTTATCACACACATTCTTCTTTACATGCATGACATCTATGCAATGCCTAACATGTAACTTTGACCAATATGGAAGATCAAAGAATATTGATTTTTTCTTCCAAGGGCTTGATACAGATGACTTCTTGGATGTTTTCCCAAATACATAATGTACTTTATTAACGTTTTCATGAATTTGAAGGTCAGTTAATGGAATTAGTGCTTCATCATTCTCTTGATGTCCATTGAATGCTTTCTTTAACCTTTTGTAAGGATGATTAACTTGTAAAAACTTTGATGGCGCAGATACACGATCTTTCTTTCATTTTTCAACTAATGAGATGCAATGTTTTCTTCACATATAGGACATATTTTATGACCCTTGACATTGTACCCCGAAATATTACCATAAGCAAAAAAGTAATTAATGGTGCAAAATAACATTTAATGTATCATGAAAGTTTCAGAAGCTTTTTCCTGTTATTTTTTCTAAGAATCTTAATTGGTAGATAATTCCTTTGTGGGTAATTATTTCCTACAAAATTATAAAATTCGTAAGTATTTCCTACAAAATTTGTTGTGAAATTTTTTTTATACAAAATATTTTGCAAACAATTTGGCAGCAATTTCTTGCAATTCTTTTCATAACAAAATTCGTAAGTAGTTCCCACAAAAATATTTCAAAACAAAATTGGCAGAAAATGAGTTTTTTTGGTAGTGAGCATCATCATATCCATCAGTAGATATATCAGTGTGAAAATCTCCAATTTCTTCATCAACAACATTGTTAGTAAAATTAATATGTCCATCAGTAGACATATTACTATGATCATCATTATATCCATCAATAAATATATAAATGTGATGTGATTTCGCTATTGGTTATTCTGGCTGATTCTGCAAGCTTTGTGTGGCAGCATTCATCATCTCTTTCTGATCTGTCTGATTCATCTTCATGTCATATTCATCATATCTACCAAAGTGACCTTTCTAATTGTATCATTCATTAGCCGACTTAAACCTTCAGACATTTGTTCAGCTCAAATGGCAACCTTTAGAAGCATATCTTAAATTTCATGACGATGTCCGTTAAATTCTTGAGTTTTAGGAAATCTCTGATGGGATTGGAGGGTGGTATTAATAGTTGCAAGTAATTCTATAAAGTTGTTATTACTTGCATCCCTCAACATATCAGACAACATTTTCTTATTTTCATACCACTCTTGCACAATATTTTTACATCTTTGATCAACTTGCAACCTTTCATCAATGGACTCTAATTTCTCTATAACTTCACCCATTAGTATCATCACTTCCCTATAGGATGGTCCATTGGTTGCTTTAACTTGCTGTAGTGGTACAAATTGTTGCAGAAAACTATGTGGAACATATGGTTGTTGTGGATAGTAATTGTAATCCATTTGAAAATTACATTGTTGATTATTTTCTGTATGAAAAATGATTTTGCATTTTATAAAGAATTTTTTTGAAAATAAATAAGTTGAAAGCTTGTGAAGTAGACTTCCAGGAAAGAGAGATGTGTCTCAATGTGTCGCAACCGAAATCGCGACAGGACGACAAACCAAAAAATAAAACGGGTTTAAAAGAAATTTGGAGTCGCCACCATAGTCATTTCTGAAAAATTATGGAAAACCATAAATATAAAGCAAGTCTGTGAAAAACTAGATTTTTGGGTCCTAGAGTTGGTTACACGTAGGGAAGGTGTAAGCACCCTACAACGCCCGCTCGAGGACGATATCTTTAATTAAACATGCAAGTTGATTGATTTTAAAAATATTAATTTTCCCCAAAAATAATAAGACTAATGTTACTAAAAAGAAAAAAAAATATTTTTTGGTTTTTTGGGCCCGACAAGGATTGACCTTGCAGTACAACAATTTTATACATTAGCTACGAAATATTTCGTAGTTGATCCGTAACTAATCCGTAGCTAAAACGTTTTGCGACAGATTACCTATAAAATTGCTAGAGATTTTTTCGTAGCTAAATACAGGTAGCTAATTAGAGAGGGATATAATCCGTAGCTAATTTGTAGCTAATTCATAGCTAATCCCTCTCTATTCCCTCTCTAATTAAAGTGAAAAACTTTTAAAATTTCTAGCTAATTCATAGCTAATCCCTCTCTATTCCATCTCTAATTGAAGTAAAAAAGTTTTAAAATTTTTAGCTAATGTGTAGCTAATCTATCTGTAATCTGTAGCTAATCTATCGCAAATTCTTTGTCGCTAATCCGTAGCTAATCTGTCGCAATTTTTTCTCGCTAATCTATAGCTAATCTGTCGCAATTTTTTCTCGCTAATCTGTCGCAATTATTTTCTCACTAATCCGTAGCTAATCTATCGCAATTCTCTTCTCGCTAATCCGTAGCTAATCTGTCACAATTATTTTCTCGCTAATCCGTAGCTACTTTGTCGCAATTCTTTTCTCGCTAATCCGTAGCTAATTTGTCGCACTTTTTTCTCGCTAATCTGTAACTAATTTGTCACAATTATTTTCTCACTAATCTGTAGCTAATCTGTCGCAATTCTTTTCTCACTAATCCGTAGCTAATTTGTCGCAATTCTTTTATCAATAATCTGTATCACAATTGATTAGTTAATTTATTACAATTCTATTAATCTCCTACAAATATTATTTTGTTAATTGCAATTACTTCACTGTTATTCATTCTCTTTTATGAGTCATGTCCATAAACCTATGCCCATAAGATAAAGAAATTGGATAAAAGAATGCAATATCAACAACTTTTCATCCTTAAAAGGTCAAATATAGAAAAATTATTAACTTGTTAATCTTACTATTGAAAAAAAAATGGAATTATATTTATAACTGGCTTTAAAATGCAAAGTTCTTTTTATCATTACAATATATCAAAAAGTTCTTTTACCAACAAAAAGACTGTCCAAAAAATTAGCCTTAACCTTATACAGCATTATTACTAGCCTAATTTAAAACATCCACACTTCAACAAACAATTAACTGAAACCTTAGATCATTTGAAAATAAAGTGTATTGAATTGTATGTTTGATGAAAAAGTAATAATAGTGGAACCAGATCAGATCCAAGTTTTACAATTAAAGTATACATAATACACTTATATATATGCATCAATTAGTTACGAGTATATCTGTTATGATGGACACTAATTAAAAATTATAATACTTGACTACAGCCTGTAGTAATAGAATCGGAGAACCCACACAGAACACCAAAGCATATAATTTTAGTATCATACTATACATTTGGCTGTCGCTTAAACAAAATCAGGGGAAAAATAGTTTACAGGAAATCATTAGCAAAAGTGTGCAGTACTGTTGACATGGAAATGGCTATTATCTACTTTCAATTCAATAACTTCAAAACGTAATATAAATTACTAATCCTACTATCCTATCACAGAATTTCAAAAATTCAGAGGCATTCATTTGCTAATAGTATATATAGCACATAATTCTGTGTTACAATTACAGAATTGTTAGTAAACTTGCTAATAATTTAAGTAATAGCTATAAGAATGACACCTTTGGCCGGACAGGCTTAACAAAGGAAGGCCGAACAGGTAGACCAAAAATCTTTATTTGGGATTGATGCAATCCTGCTTTCAACGCCCTTTGCGCAACATCTGTTGTAGGACAATAGCATCTAGTTACGAGCTTATGAAACCTAAAGAGAACAAGAAATAGGACGTCAAAATAAAATTCTAGATAGATATTACAATGTACAAAAGGTGGAACCAACCTGGTGAGTAAGATAGTTGTCCGGCCTGAAGAAGAAATAAATTCTATAAGCAAAATATGATTGATCAAATATCTCACATCTAAATACCAACATGTAACTAGTGTAACAGTTCAGTCCATCACTACAATTTCCCAAAACTTGTTAAAAGATCAAAATGATGATGGATTGTGTAACAGTTATTCTAAAAGCAGCATAACAGTCATAGCAGAATCATAGGAGACTTTCATTCCCCAATATATTCTTTCTATCTCTCTTATCTCTCAATAGCTTTGAGAAGGAAGGTACACACATGACACTACACATCAAAATATTCTCAGAGCCATATCATTTACTAAAAAAATTCAATGCTCACAATTGAAAAAAAAAACCAAAACTCTATTAAATAATGTAAGCTTAAAAAAATCCATTCAACAAAAACTAAAAATTATTGTTTTTCATGGGACATGTCTTGTTTTGTTAATGAAACCGACGTTAACATATATAAAAAAAGGACATCGGAATACATTAATAATGTTTTTGTTTTCCTGTGCAATAAGGTTTGAATTTGGACTCCATGAGAACTACTCAAATACCCCACTACTATAAAGATGAGAGTAAATTAAAATTTGAAGTAAAGCTAACGCACAAAACTATTAGTTTAAAAGAAGCAAACACCTGCACATAATAAACTAAATCATTGAACAGTGAATGGTTTAATTTAATCCATTTTTTAATGCATGCAAACACTCTGAGTATTACGTTAATCATTGTACATGTCAATCTTTTCCTACTCCGGGAATCTAGCTTTTCAAGAGTTTTATAAACAAATCTATCTAAATCCTTCCTTTTTCTTCCATTGCAATTCCTTGTATATTTTTATAATATAATATAACACAACCTAAAAAGCACTAAGAAGTTTGTGTTGTTAATTGTTATCTTTATCTTGGTCTCACATAATTCCTATTCTCCCGACACACATCTTTATTCCTCCCTCTATACCAAATCACATCACAACAATTCTGGTTTTGATGATTTGGATCTCTCCCTATTAAACACAGAGTTATCGATGATTCATGTTATCTTTGTCGTTGGTTTTTGTTTCATTTAGTGCCCTTTATTTTCTTTTACATAATGTTTCCATATGCACTTTCATGTAGCAGTTATTTTGCTTCTGCGGGATGAAACAATTCACAACAAAAGGAACTTCTTCTTTATCTTATTTGGACTCTGTTTTCTCTGTGTGATCTGCGTGACAGAGAAAATCAATATCTTGTACAATAAACATGTATGGCTTCATTCACTCAACAATACCTTTCCACCGGTACCTTCTTCATAAATGAGAAAATATGTTGTCCCTGTAGCATTGCCAATTACGAGTAACAATCACTTAGATTGTAGTGGTACTATTCAACTTACTACAACTAAGAGATTTAATTGCTAAAGATGTAACCAAACTGCTTAGGATTCCTTAAGATTTTAGGGGATGACAAGAATGGAGATGTAACCAAACTTCGTCTCAATATCAAAGCTGCCCAACCTCAAAAAAAGTGAGTGTGGTAGACAAAAACAGAACCAAAGTACGCAACAATAAACAAAGAAAAGTTCATTGTTAAAATGGAGAAAAATCAAATTTACCGTGAATTGATCAGGACGGCGTTTTTCTGACGCAAGAAATTGCAATCTCATTACGGCAACTTTTTCATACTCCTTGGATAAAATATAGCATGTCCAAAAGGTAAATGCATAAGCAACTACAATGCGTGCCCAAAACCTGAGGTAGAGCACAAAAATTTAGTAGAGCACACAGTCATAATAGCAACGACAATTTGGAAGTCCCAGCAGAGTAAGAAAGAAAGATGGATTCTCTGAAAATGTTCAAAGGTTACGATAAAATAGAACGCGATCACCAACACGAAATCGAAGATCAGCAACGAAGCTCTAAATCCCAAATCTCAAAACCCATAATCACCACAACAATTTCCGTCTTCGCAATCCTTTCCCTCACTCTAATATTCTCCTGCGCCATCGCATCCATTGCGCACCACCCAGCCATTGAGTCACTACAAAACTAAGGTGTGAGCAACAATGGCAATGGTTCCATTTGCATTTTCATTCTATACGGAACAAATAAACTCGGTTATTATGTAAGTCAGATTGTTAACCTGTTTGACAATTTCAGAAGTTGATTGGGCAAATGCTCGAATCTAGGGTTCCCAAAGTGGTGCCTCATGCTCGAAATTGTCCACCATGCGCACATTGTCCCTCGCGAAATCAGCTGATTCCCTAGGTGCGGTCCCTACTAACCTTGCACCACTTGTCACGACGATCTTGGTGTCGTCAGCGACGGTGAGGTGGTTGTCGTGGATTCAACCTACAACGAAAAAGGGGCATGGCAGTGGTTGTTGTCGACGTTGGGATTAAGAGAATGTGGAGAGAAATCGGCGAACTAAAGAATATGAGGAATGAAAAGTAATGAGCGGAGAAAACTATGATAAAGTTAATCTGAGAAAAAAATTGATAATTAAAATGAAGAAAGACGATGAAAGATCAGGAGTTAATTGATAAATTTAAAATAATACAAACAATTTGTAGCGGTCAAGAAAAAATTAACAGAAATAAAAATAATTTTAGCAGTCTATTTAACCGTTAGAAAATAATGGCTACTAAAATATGGTTTTTCCTAAGTGTATGTTTAATCATGATGTTATTACTGTACGAATTGCAAATTTTCACATAATAATCTGTTAGTATATTGATTGTTTTTTATTGTTTTTTGTAAATTTATTTTCCTCAGAATAATATTTTAAATATAATTTTTATTTGTTAGTTATAGATTAGTGACAAAATCATTTTCTTTCTTATTTTATTATATATTTTAATTAATTTATTAATATTTATATTTATCATTTACATTTTAATATATAATACTATATTTTAAAAAATGATTTTAAAATATTTAAACTAAAAGTAATTCTAAATATTTAAATTTAAAATAATTTTTAAATGTTCAAATTTAAAATAACTTTTAAATACTTAATTTAAAAATAATTTAAAATATTTAAACTAAAAATAATTTTTAATATTTAAATTAAAAAATATATTTTTATACTAAAATTAAAAAAAATTAATTGAGAAAGATTAACTACAAACATATTTTCTAGTAAATTTGTAGCTATTTTGCTACCAACTGACTACAATTTTATTTATTCGCTATTTCATCGCAAATTAGTGAGGAATTAGTTACAAATAGATGTTTAGGTGAATTCATAGCTATTTTGCTACAGACACGCTACAGTTTTATTTTTTCGTTATTTCCTCGCAAATTAGTGAGAAATTAGTTACAAATAAATATTTAGGTGAATTTGTAGCTATTTTGCTACAGACATGCTACAGTTTAATTTTTTTGTTATTTCCTCGCAAATTAGAGAGGAATTAGCTACTAACATTTCTTCTCACTAATTTTTGTAGCTAAATAGAATTTTTCTTGTTGTGTTGGTCATATGTATTCTCATTAAAAATGAGAAATTAGGGTTATGTAGTTCTTTAGAGAAACGATCTAGAAAACTATTTGGAAAATGATTTCATTTTTTGGAAGTGAACCTAACAAGGTTTGGCCTTACTCCTACGTATCTCACAATGGAGAATCAAGGATCATGTAGTTCTTAAAGAGATATTTTTGTTTTTAGAATGTATTTTCATTTTTTTTTTGTTTTTTGGTATTTTTAAATGATTTGAAAAATAGTGTCATACAATGCTAGTGGCCAGATAGACACCAAAAGAAGAAAGAAAACCATTTCATTTTTTAATTTTTTTTTTGTATTTTTATAATTTTCAAATATTTTCGTTTTTTTTCTTTTTAGCAAAATAAAAATAAAAAGGTGGAATTAAATTAAAAAAAGGATAAAAGTGAAAAAACTAAAAATAAGGGTGCATGAGCAATGTGAGGTTCATGAAGTAAATATGGTGTGCACAATAAGACATGGGTTGTAGTCAGTAAAATAACAAACAAGTCCAAGATAAAAAAATAAAACACTAATGGATTGTATGATCAGTAAAACATGGTGGTACGCAGAGAAGAAAGTATTCTAGCCCAAAATCAAACAAAAAAAACTTAGTAATGTGGGGTGTGTACGTGAGGAAGTGTATTCCATGTTAGAAGCACAATATTATCATCTATAGCAACCATGAGGCATAACATATTTGTCCCACGACCTTTCTCAAAGTAGGGGTGGATATTATCGAACCTTTCATGCTAGGTACAAACCAAGTCAAATTTCTCCTTGTGGGCATTGATTACTTCTTTATGTGGATTGAAGTAGAACCCCTAACAACTATCACAGCTTAGCAAGTACAACGGTTCATATGGAAGAACATCGTTAGCCGGTATGGCGTCCCACACACTATCATTACTGACAACAGAAGACATTCATTAATAAAGGCTTAGCCAACTTGTATAACAGCCTTGGGGTCAAGCATAAAACAAGTTCGGCCGAGCACCCTCATTCCAATAGGGAAGTAGAAGCCGCCAACAAGATCATCTTAGTTGAGTTAAAGAACAGGCTAGATACAACCCAGGGTAAATGGCCAAAAGAATTGTTAGAAGTCTTGTGGGCTTACAGATGTCATGATATCGGTGGAAATTAAAAAGTTGACCTTACGATGAGAGCCTTACAGTGAAGAGCTTAACGACAACTACCTCAATAATAATTTGGACCTACTAGTAGGAAGAGGAGAAAAAACCCATATACAGGAAGCGACAACTATGTAGAGAGCGTCAAGAAAATACAACCCCAAGTTGCATACGAGATCATTCCATAGAAAGGATCTAGTCTAGCGGATGGTAAGCAATGCAAGAAAGCATGATGACAAGTTCTTGGCAAACTGGGAATGACCTTTCCGGGTACTTGAAGATATCGAAAAAGGCGTCTACGAATTAGAAAGGCTATCTAGTGAACTCGTCCATAACACTTGGGACATGTCCCACTTAAAGTTTAATTTTAGTTAATTACTTCATTCAACAAAGTGCAACATTTGTAACCTTAGTGTACTCGTTCCTTACCCGATCTTTTTTTCACAGGGTTTAGGGTTTAATAAGACACTCATATCATTAATAAAGAAGTGGATACTGCAAAATTATATTATTCTTTATTCTCGCTTCATCAATATAGTTCTCAGAAACTAATATAAGTGGTATTGGTCAAACCCATTACTTAGTTCCCAAGCACTAATGTAAGTGGTATTGATCAAACCCATGACTTAGTTCCCGACCACTAATCTAAATAGTATTGGTCGAACCCATAACTTAGTTCCTAGCAACTAATCTAAGTAGTGCTAGTCGAACTCGCCACTTAGACCTTTGCCAATTAAAGTTGTACTAACCAAACTAGTCACTCAAGCAAGCAAAAGAAGAAAAGCAATAAAAGGAAAAACACTGGCCATAGTCAAAAGAAAATTTTGTTATGTTCATCAAGTACGCAAAAAAACGATCATAATATACTAAGCTGAAATACAAATAAAACTACAATACAAAACACCACATAAGCTAATACTACTCATCAGTTGCATCCTCCTCATTCTCCATCTCTTCCTCAACAGTATGGTCGGTAGTAGGAGAAGGACTCACCCTAACTGTCCCCTCATTGGCATGATAACCCTCAGCATCGTCGATTGCACACTTAGCAGCCTTAACAACCATTATCTCTTCAACATCAAGTATATGACTGTCATATATATCTAGATTGACACTAAAGCGAGCATCAGTAGTCGACACCTCCTTATATAAAAGTTTTTCCTACCTTAAAGCTTTATGGAAGCCATGACATAATGTTGAAGAGTATAGATCTCAACCTTGACTTCCTTCAAAGTCGCCCCATTTTGTTTGATATCCTCTTTAACTTATTTCTTCTCCTCTTAAGTCTCTTCTCAGAGGTCGGATTGGCCGCTATCCCAAAAGGATGCTAACCTAAAGTAATCGTTGAACATAGTATATACCACGAACACCATAGCAAGATACATAACGGTATTGCGAATAACAAGGCATCTAATCGCTAATTTAGTCATATACAAATAAACTACCCCACATAGTAGGAAAAGTTAGTCTACAACATGACCCCATTAGATGGCCATATCCGTGGAACAATGTACGGAAACAATAATGTCCAATGTGTTGATATGTTAGCAAGCCTATTATGACTTAGGTAAAAACCAGCTAAACACTCTCAAAGAATATTGGGCTTGTAGTCGGGCCCAAATTAAGTCCAATCAGGCCCGATAAGTTGGGCCAAAATGAACACAGTCGAAGTCCAACCCATGGATTAACTAAAGTAAATGAAATTAGTCTTTTATAAATAAGAGTGGACCCCAACAATTAAAGGTACACAATTCATGACCTTCTTATTATTCTTTTCATCAGCAGCTCCTTCTATATCAAACTAGCTACCTTCCAGCTCATAACCATCGATCGCGCTTCAAAATCCATTAAAGCCTTTAATGGTGACATTCCACTCCATCGCGTCAATAAGCTCCAACTCTTAATCAGTAAGATTAAGGTTTATGCTTTTCCTCAAGTAGAGGCTGGAATCGTCAAGATCGCCAGGTTTTGAAGCAACTGAACAAGAACCTGGCATGCAACCCTTGGTTAGAAACCTAATTTTCTTCTTATTGTTGCCATTTCCCCTTTGGCTGAAAGGAGCAGTCGTCTTCATGGAAATCTCAAGTTGGTGAGTCTCCACTACGACCTGGGTCAGATTTGAAACGTTGGCTTGTCCCTCCTTCTAAACAGCCTCGATCATTTGTCTCCTCAACTTGACCCACCGTAGCATAATGTTGAGCTATATAGTCTGCAAAAACAAAAATTGTTCAAATTAGGCAAATTACACAAGCTATGGAAAAAGGTAAACTCACCATATATATTTGCCTACATTATGCTTTTCTCAATTATATCTCACAAGATTATTTCTCTATAAATTTCATTTTATGCATTTAGAATTTGCACTTCTAAATTTCTTGATAATTTCTTTAATTTGATTATTCTGGTCTTTGAATTGCTTTTATTGATGCTTTCAACTTTTCTCCTTCCTTTCTTGAAGTAGTTAAAGCTTTATTTGGAATCTTTTGATGTTCCTTCTTCTCTCCCGCATTCACATTTTCTACTAGAGGAAACTTTGTGAAGCATATTCTGAAAAGTTGTTAGAATTGTAAATAATTATTGATTCAATAAGGATCAAATTAATCATCAATCACATAGAATGTTTTCATAGATGCATATAAAAGACCATTTGATTTAAAAACTTTTTTTTTTCAGAATCTGTTTATGAAGAGATAATGTTTAATAAGTAATATTTTGACTTTCAATAAATAGATTAGAATATTCTTTCAAATAATCTTAGAGCTAATTTAAACATTTTATACGTGTAAGAGCAATGAGAGAGAAACTAGTTAATCGATAGTCAATTTTGTCAATAGATTATTCCATGGGTAACTTATAATTATGATTTTTGATTGGATTTTTCGTGAGTAAATTTGTCATTGAGAGGTGAATTTTCTATCAAGTTTGATGGGATCTTTTATATATTAGGGGGAGATGGGTGAAAAGAAGAGAGGAAGAAGAGGTAGAAAAGAAGGAGGAGGTGGAGGAAGAGAAGATGAGGAGAAGGAGGTGCGATGATGATGGCAAGCTTAAATAGAGAAAAATGAGGAAGTGGAAAATGAAGAGAAAATAAAAACAGTAGTTAATATTCGAGTGTAGCTAATGTTTCGAAACTACATTTATTTAGTGTATGAGTTTAACTGAATTGGTCATAACCAAAACTATTACATGCGTATAGGTCTAGATTAAAAGTGAAGAATATGAATGTAAACTGGAATGAAGAGTCAGACTCCTTAGTAATTTGCATTTGAACTTTCAGCATAAGTATAGACGATAGAATATGAAGGCGAAGGAATTTTCTCTGCGAAAGAACTATGAAAACATTCACGCCGTGGATCACGGGAGATTTCGAAGATTAAGAAATTTAGACATTTGTAGACGCAACGTATACGGGTAATAAAACATTATGATGATCAACGATGACAGCAGCCTTCAACTTGACTAACTCATAGTAATGTCATTATGCCATAGAATTGTTCCACGTAACAAATGCAATTGTTGAAGATTCAAAGCCTCGTAGCCTATTTATAGCAAGGGTAACCCAACATGAAAAACTCACCACTGCACCTGAAAAACCACAAATATCCAACAATGACGACCACAAGTGTTGCTCTCTTCCTTTGCTTTGCATTCCTCTTCTGTGGTATATATATCTAATTTTTTCAATTTATTTACCTGTTTGCTTTATGATGATGTTTCATATTACTTGTTAGACTCGTTTATGTTTATGCATAAACTGGGTTCGGTATATATGCAGTGTCTGAAGGAGCAAAGGTTACTTTCACAAACAAGTGCACATACACAGTATGGCCAGGAACCCTAACCGGAGACCAAAAGGCACAGTTATCATCAACCGGTTTCGAATTGGGCTCAGGAGCATCAAGTTCTTTGGACCTTCCATCTCCATGGTCAGGGAGGTTCTGGGCCCGAACAGGATGCTCCAACAACAACGGAAGGTTCAGTTGCGCCACAGCAGATTGCGGCTCCGGTCAAGTGACGTGCAACGGCGCAGGAGGAAATCCACCGGCAACTTTGGTAGAAATAACGGTTGCAGAGAACGGAGGGCAAGATTTCTACGACGTGAGCAACGTGGACGGATTCAACATCCCGATGTCCGTAGCCCCACAAGGTGGCAGCGGCGAATGCAAAACCTCGACTTGCCGGAACAACATCAACGCTGCTTGCCCTGCAGACCTTCAAATGAAAGGGTCTGATGGCAGCGTGATCGGTTGCAAGAGTGCTTGTTTGGCTTTCGGAGATGATAAGTATTGTTGCAAAGGAGCATACGACAAGCCTGAGACATGTCCACCAACCAGCTACTCTGAGTTCTTCGAGAATCAGTGCCCTGAAGCTTATTCCTATGCTTACGATGACAAGAACAGCACTTTCACTTGCTCCAACAGACCTGACTACGTCATCACTTTTTGCCCTTGAACTCCTCACACTATAAATCCACACACACACACTTCCTTCGTTCGCAGTAAAAATAAGTGTACCCACAAATACATCTCATGATGAATAAGGAATCACGTCTTTTGGTGATTGTATCGATCAATTATATCATCCAATAAAGTTTAACTTTTATAATTCCTGCACTTTAGACTCTTAACTAATATAATCATTTTCTTTAGCTTTTTTTTTTTTTTAAATCACTAACTATTGTTTCATTCCGTTAATTTACTTTCATTTATTTCTCCATTCAATCGATCTTCTATCCTTTAAATATGTTAAAATTCAATCACAGCTTTTATCTTACCATACTTAAATAGACATTGATTTTAATTTAAAATTGAATAGTTCGGTCAAACCGATGCAACAATACATATAAAACATTATAATATAAATAAAATACGAAAAGTAATTGTGTGTGTGCTTAATTGACACCTTGAATTTTTTTTTTTTTTTACAAATACACAAACAACATATGATTTATGTTATGACAAAATACTCATAAAAGAATAAAGAGAAAAATAGAAAGATAAAAGAAAACCAAAGAATGAAAGAAGCAAGAAGCACCAGATATTACTTGCTACTTAGGTGATTTGTATAGTTAAACTAGGCTAGTCTAGGTAGTTTCTACATAAGTTTTACATGCTATTAGGAGATCCTATGACTAGTTCTAGGTAGTTTGTATATTGAAAAATATTATAATAATAAAAATAGTAAAGTCATAAGTCATGATTATATGAATTTTTTTTCAGTAATTGCATTTTCTTAGGTAGATTTAAGTTGTTAATTCTCGGTTCTTATCTTATATTTAGTTTAGAGAATGCATTATAGTAGAGTTTTATAAATTTAGCTTAATTAGGAAATTTTAGTGCTAGTCTTACAATTAGTTCTAGAATAGCCTAGGATTGTAGAATTTTATATTAGATTGGATTTCTTAGTTTGATTATAGTTTTAGAAGTTAGATTTAATAGACACTTTAACTTCTTTTTTTACAAATATACAAACAAACATATGGTTTATTTTATGGTTAAAATACCTTTTTGATCCCAATTTTCATCAAGTTTTGTCAAATCAGTCCTAATATTTTTTTTGTGCTCAAATAGGTCCCCTAATTATCGTCAATTTTGTTCAATTATATTAAATTTGATGGAGTGAACTTAAGGAAATCGGTCTCAGTGCAAAGTTGATGAGTTGAGTTGAGTTACACATTATTGGCATATTTCTCCATTCAATCAATCTTCTATCCTTTAAATATGTTATTGTGATTGATAAACCACTAACACACATCAAGTGTCCTTGGTTCATATAGCTT
>Ga0214542_1006314_pt1 | contig 21742 bp, 12 predicted proteins | sample CNSS1metaG_FD_160096 | JGI IMG/M metagenome (GOLD analysis project Ga0214542, IMG submission 160096) | Root nodule microbial communities from cowpea collected in UCLA plant growth center, Los Angeles, California, USA - CNSS1 | ecosystem: Host-associated > Plants > Roots > Nodule | place: USA...
CTGCGAATCAAATACACTTTATTGGCTGCAGATGGCTTCTCATACATATTTGACAATGCCTTCATCAAATCTACGGTTGTGTTCTCGTTCATGATGTTGAACGCAACATTCTTGGCTAATGTCAACCGGATCACACCAAGTGTCCGCCGATCTAACAAATCCCATTCTGCCTGCTCCATGTCAGTTGGCTTCTGCCCTGTTAAGGGTAGATACAACTTCTTCTGATATAGGTAGTCCTTTATCTGCATCTTCCAGAACCCGAAGTCACTGTCATCAAACTTCTCAATCCTCACCTTCCCTTCTTCCAATGTCATTGCTCTTGCTGCTTTTACAAAAGCTCCTGCTGCGGCTTTTGACCAAAGCTCCTGCTGTGGCTTTTGACCAAAGCTCCCACTACTTCTCTAAACTGAGATCCCTAAGAAGAAAAAATAGAAACCAAATCTTTTCTAATGTGGAAGATCAGACAATGTTGCAACCACAGAGCATACTAAGAAAAATGGCTCTGATACCAATTGTTAGGAATAAGGCAATAAAGGAAAGAATAAAAGAGAGTAAAATAGACACAGAGGATTTAACGTGGTTCGACGTACAATGTGTATGCCTACGTCCACGACTACACTAGGAAGTATTTGTATTTTTATATTTCTGGTATATCTTAAAGCTTTACATAGAGTCTCTTATATAATAAAATAGAGAACCACATCTCACTATTATGGAACTAAATCAAGCACCATAATTCTAACAATTAATCCTCAGAGTAACAGAAGATAGTCACGAAGCTTAGCACAACAACAAAAAATAAAATTCAAGAAAGAAGCTATCGTGTATATTAAGTAAAATTTTGAGGTACCATATTCTAGTTTTGCTCCTGTGAGGTTAACCATACATGATCATTAGCTTTTGGTTCTTACAAGATATTTTTTACATCGACTAATTCTTACATAAAAAAAATCTAAATAAATTAAGGATGTGTTGAACTAACTTATCCATACATATAAATACTTGAAAATAAGAAAAAATAATGATATATGATCTCTCTAAGTTATGCACAAGTTAAATAATAACAATAATATAAAATATTATAAAATTTTAAATTAACATAATGAATAAACTAAATTTTAACAAACAAATTATTTTTAACTTTTGTTCTCTGATTTTTTTATAGAAGTACTTATGATGAAATTTATCCAAATATATTCTTAAATAAAAGTAATTTTTTTTCAGAAAATACAAGTAAATTTTAGAGACATTTCCTTTAGGTTATATAATTGAATTATATATACTTTAACACAATTGTTAAAGTTCACTACAAAAAATCTTCAATTAAAAACCAATTTTAGAAACAAAAAATAGTTAGTCACTGTATCAACTAATTTAGATATTAATTTACAAAATTAAAAATTATTGATTACTAAAATAATCACTTTTATAAATAAAAAATTATAATCGGTCACTAATTAATTAGAGACTAGTTTAGAAACTAACTAATTTTGGTAGTCGAAACCTAAGTAGATAATTTTTAGTGACAAATTTTCTTTGGTAGCTAAAATCATGGTAGCTAATTTTAAAGACCAATTTAATTTAATAATCAACTATAATTTTTTATTTATAATAATAACTATTTTATTAATCAATAACTTTTGATTTTGTAAATTAATATCTAAATTAGTCATTATATAATTACTAATTACTAATAATTACTGATCACTAAAATTAGTATCGTTTAAAAGTTTTTTCTCGAATGGTTGGAGGAAAAATGTGTATATATGCAGATTATGTTATTCGGAAGGAATATAAGACAGTAAAGGAATTTAAAAAGGAGAGTGAAAGATAGATGCTCTTTGTCTGCCTCAACTATCATCTTCTAGGAACTTCATGGAAAAGAATATCATCATTTGTGTAGCTTCAAAATCACTTCCAGAGTAACAAAAAATTGATATAAAACATTATTGTTCAAGCGTCCACATGTCTCTCAAGCAATAGAAAAGAAATTTGTCATAGTAATGTGGCGGTAAATCAAGAATCTACATGTTTTAATAAAGTTAAAACTGCAAATTTTGAGGGGTTACTTTTAGAAGTGAAATTCAAATATAATTTATAAAAAATATTTCTATTAATTTAACATTGGACAATTCACTTGTTAGATATAGATAATATCATGTGTTTACACTATAAAAAAAATCCTCAAATAAAAATTTAGAAATAAAAAATAATTAATTACTATAATATTAATTTAAATAATTAAAACTATTATTATTTAATTACTATAATAACCAATTTAGATATTGATTTAAAAAATTAAAATTATTATTTACTAAAATAGTCACTATAAATAAAAAATTATATTTGGTCATTATTTAATTAGAGACAAATTTAGAAATTAAGTCATTTTAGTAATCAAAACCTAGGTAACTAATTTGTAGTGACCAATTTTCTTTGGTATCCAGAACTAGGGTAGCTAATTTTAGAGACCAATTTTCTTTGGTAACCAAAACTATGGTAGCTAATTTTAAATTACAATTTAGTAACCAATAATTTTTAGTTTTGTAAATTAGTATTTAAATTGGTTACTATAGTTATTAATCATTGTTGGTCACTAAAATTTGTCACTATTTAGAAGTTTTCTTGTAGTATTAATTCCTTTACTTACACGCGAAATTGAGATTCGTCTCTCTCTTAAAGTTCGTATATAAAATATATCCATGTACTTTAGTAAAGCAAGGAATATTTCCTCTAGAACAAGTAGAGTTAATTTTTAGGTGATGTGTCTAACAATCATGCTCATTGGATCAAAATGTCAGAACAGGACTGTCACGTGTAATTTACAAAAAGAAAAACAGTTTATTTATTTATTTATTTTTAAATTTTTTTCTTTTGGTTATGGGGAACATATTCCATGTAGTACTAATGTATATGGATGAATTTTATATGAACTTTAGAAAGGGACAAATTTCAATTTTACATATAAGTAGAGAGACTAAAATCATACTTAACCTAATTTAAAATATAAAATAATTAAATTTCTGTATGAAATAAGATTATGAAAAACAAAATATAAATTCTTTTTGAGTAATTAATTAATTATTCAATTATATAAAAGTCAAATGATAACACCACTTATATAAATTAATTTTGAGATGAAAATAACTTATTCTATTTTTAAGACAATCTTTTAAGTCGTGTTTGAAGTTTTGATATTTTTTAAAAATTAATATAAGTTGATTTAGTCAAGTATTTACCGAACGGTTAAACTTTGAAAAAAAAACTTTAAATATTTTTAAATGCTATAATTTATTTATTTATAATTAATCTTATTATATAATTATGTGATAGATTGGCTAATCTTTTATTAATATAGATAAAAATAAAAATAATTTATATCAAAGTAAAATCATGTCATTCTATTATATTATTTCTATTTTCAAACTATTAACATTTAATAATAGAAAAACATTTTTATTATTTTTAAAAATTAAATTAATTAGATAATTTATGATAAAAATATAAATTATATTTAATTATATTATGAATCCAAAGGTATTGTAAGTGTTTGTCATCTAATCACATTTTCTATAACAAAATTGAAAAAATAAATAAAATGCATAATAAATACAGTAATTTAATTATTTTATATTTTAAATTAGAGTTAAGTATGATTTTGGTCTCTCTACTTACATGTAAAATTGGAAGTTATCTCTTTCTTTCAAAGTTCAAATAAAATTCATTCTAATATTTTAGTAATGGTCTCTCTACTTACATGTAAAATTGGAAGTTATCCCTTTCTTTCAAAGTTTAAATAAAATTCATTCTAATATTTTAGTAATGCATGAAATACATTATTTAAAAAAAATGTAAAAAAAATAAAAATAAAAAATTGAACAAAAAAGTTGTTTTTTTAATTATATGTGTCAGCCACGTGGTAGCCACATGTTAGTCACGTGTTGTGACATTTAATCCGGTCAGCATGATCGTTAGACATGTCACCTAAATGTTAACGTTGTCTATTTTTAGAGGACGTATTCCTTGCATTACTAAAATACATAAATGAATTTTATATAAACTTTGAGAGAAGGATAAATCTTAATTTCATGTATAAATACAAAAACTAAAAACATCATTAACCCAATCAATATTTATAAACTTCTCGCGTACTAACTACAAAGATGGCGAAGTAAATTATAACAACCAAATTCACAATTAGTTGTTCTTGAAGATATACATAAAGCACCTAAACAATTGAAATGAAAATTTTTAAATATACACTACAAAAAAAAACTCCTAACTAGTAACAAATTTTAGTGATCAAGAATTGTTAATAACTATAATGACCAAGTTGGATACCAATTTACAAAAGTAAAAATTATTGGTTACTAAAATAGTAACTATTATGAATGAAAAATTATAATTTGTTACTAAATTGGTATCTAAAATTAGTTACAAGGTTTTGGTTACCAAATGAATTAGTTTCTAAATTAGACTTTAACTAATCAATGATTAATTATCTAGATAGGGAAGATGATGTAAGCAATCTTGGGGATGTAGATAAGGTAAGGCGCATGAAATTCTTAAGCGAGTTGAAGCTGCTATTACACAAGGAAAGTGCATTGTTGAATCAAAAGGCAAGACTTAAATGAATAGAATAAGGGGACATTAACTCAAAGTACTTCCACTCAAGAATAAGATGGAGGAGGATCACGAATGAATTAAAAGGGGTGGATGTGAATGGGTTGCAGTGTGAGGACCCAACAAAGGTAAGGGGGGAAGTAAGGTGAGTCTTCCAAAAAAGGTTTTTCGCACCTAAATCTTTCAACATTAACTTCTATAACATTGAGTTTCAAACAATATATGAGGAGGATAACATGCTATTAATGAAGGAAATATGTGATAAGGAAACCAATGTGGAGAAACTAAAAGTCTAGGTCCCGATGGCTTTAACTTTCTCTTCTTAAAGCACAACTGGGAGGTGCTGAAGAACGATGTTAACAATGCGGTGAGATGGTTCTGGAAAGAGGGGAAGATCCCAAAAGGGTGTAATGCTTCCTTCATAGCACTAGTACCAAAAAAACAAACCACTCTCGACCTAGATGACTATAGACCTATTTCTCTAGTCGGTTGTGTGTACAAGATAATATCTAAGATCCTAGAAAATAGGCTTAAGATTGTGTTGCCTAAGGTTATAGATAGCACTCAATCAACATTCATCAAAGGAAGAGGTCTCTTGGATAGTATTTTGGTAGCTAATGGGATAGTGGAGGAATATAGGCGAAAAAAGAAAAGGTTGGAAATAGTACAAATTGACTATGAAAAAACATATGACTCGGTCAACTGGGATTTTCTATATCATATGATAGAGAGAATGGGGTTTTGTGATAGATGGATCAGTTGGATTAAAGAATCCTTGGGCTCCTCCTTGGTGTTAGTTCTAGTGAATGGGAGTCCCACTAAGGAGTTTGCTCCAACAAGAGGCCTTAGGAAGGGAGACCCTATGACACCCTTCCTTTTTCTTGTTGTAGTAGAGGACTTGGCAGGGTTAGTCAGACAAGCTATTAAGAAAGACTTATACAATGGGATTAAAGTTGGCTATAATGACACAAATGTGGGGTTACTACAGTTTGCTGATGATACCCTCTTCTTGTGCGAAGCAAAAGCTCAAAATGCACAAACCTTAAAGGTTATATTAAGAAGTTTTGAACTAGCGTTAGGTCTTAGGGTTAATTTCTCCAAAACCAAATTCGGGGGGTTGGGCCTAGATGCATCTTTGTTGAAAGTATTCTCAAACACCCAAAATTGTAAACATATGGATGTTCCTTTCGTGTACCTTGGAATGCCAATTGGAGGAAACCCAAGGCTAAAACAATTTTGGCAACCCATGATTGAGAATGTCAATAGTCGATTAGCTAAATGGAAAGGAAAACTTATAAGTATGGCTGGCCGAGTATGTCTAATTAAATTTGTCCTATTTTCTTTGCCATTATACTATCTGTCCTTTTATAAAATGCCAAAATATGTGAGCAACAAACTCTTAAAAGTGCAAAGAAACTTCCTTTGGGGGTAGAGTTCGGAAGCCAAGAAAATAACATGGGTCAAATGGGATAATATATGCAAATCAAAGGAGGCAGGGGGCTGGGCATAAAGAACATTCGGAATTTTAATGACACACTCTTAGCCAAATGGAAATGGAGATTAGGAACAGAGGATAATGGGTTATGGAAACAGGTCCTTGAGTTAAAGTACGGGTCGTGGAGAAACCTTAACGATCTTGACATATTGAGGTCTGCTTCAAGATGGTGGATAAACGTACATAAGGTGTGTGGGAGCACATTACAAGTTCTTTGGTTCGATAATAGCTTTGAGTGGGTGTTAGGTGATGGGAAAAAAGTGAAGTTCTGGGAAGACAAATGGGTAGGGGAAGAAACACTTAAAAGTGGTTCCTTAGGCTGTACCTGATATCAAATTGTAAAGATGGAGCCATTAGGGAGGTCGGTCACTGGGAGGACAATGTCTGGTGTTGGGATTTGTTATGGAGGAGACCTCGATTTGTGTGGGAATCAACTATGTAAGGGGCACGTAGATACTTGGAAATTGAAAGAAGATGGGGATGGGATGTACTCAGTAAAGACAACTTATAAAGCATCGTAAAGAATTGTTGAAGAAGTATAGAACAACGAGTTCAAAATGTTGTGGAGCATAAGAGTAACCCTAAAGGCTCAAATATTAGGATGAAGGGTATTCTTGAATAAATTACCAACTAAAGATAATCTGCTAATGAGGGGGTCCAACTACAACAGTCTTTGTGATTTGTGTAATGCACACGAAGAGACTACAAACCATTTATTCTTCTCTTATAGGGTGACCCAAATGGTGTGGAATATGTGTGACAGTTGGCTAAGGGTATGCATTGTGCACCATATTAAAGTTAGGACCAACTTTCAACACTTCTATCTTTTTTATCTTAATAGTAGACAAAATCTAGCTTGGTGAGGAATGTGGTTAGCTATTATAGGAGAAATTTGGAACCATAGAAATGGTGTAATCTTTAAGCAAAGGAAAGTGGATCTTATAGAAATTTTTAGTCATGCTCGAATGGTAGCTTGGGTGTGAATGAAACACAAAATCTCAGTTGTCATGTTCTCCTATAGTGATTAGTTCTTATTCCCACATAATACATGTTTAAAATCCTTGTGATATTGTAATATTGTGTGTTTCACTATAATAAGTAAGCAAAGGGAGATTCCTCAAATGAAGGGAAGAAGGTATCAAAGGTCTCAAAATTAAGGATGTTGCAGGTGTGTCTTATGGCAACCAGGACACTAATGAACTTCAAAAAGGACATTTTATGTTATGAAAATAAAATTACAAGATACAGCTTAATAGTGACGCAAAGAATGCTCTTTCTATATCAACTTATTCCTTTAATTGAAAAAGAGATTCATTATATTCTCTCGCTTTGAATTCGTATGTATATCAGAATTAAATGCTTAATAACCACGCAAAGAATGTTCTTCACACTCGCCAAAAGAAATCAGAAGGAATATATACAAAAATAAAAAATAAAAATTGAGATATGTTTTAATAACATTTTTTATAAAGAATTATAATAAGAAAAATTAAATGAAATATCTTTTATAAATCGAGAGAATTTCCACAAATTAGTTTATATATATATATATATATATATATATATATATATATATATATAAACTATATATATAGTTTTTTAAGTATAGGAAATTTTATTGCTTAAAAGTTTTTTATTTTTATATTTACAGAAACTTCTTCCCACAACAACACTTAAAAAAATCAACTTCATTTCTAGATAAACTAATTTTGTAAAAACTCTCCTATTTAAAATTTTAAAAACTTTATTTTATTTATATATAAGCTAATTTTAATTTATTCTAAATTTTACTTCCTTTTTAAATTTTCTCTCTTTAGATATGAAAAACTAGTTCTATCTTGTGTACACCCAGAAGTGTGTGAAAAAAAAATTCTACCTACCCATCCACTAGATATATATGTGAATATATGAAAGAAGAGAAATTATAATTTATAAAATAATAGATATTCAATAATAATCAATTATGTATTTTATCATTTTTCTTATATATTTTGATTGAAAGTGGTGTTTTAATATGTCTAATAGCCTTATATATTTAAAAGTCGATATTATAGTGACGATTTAAATAAAGGGTTAAATATATTTTTGATCCTTCAATAAAAATTGGAATTAGTCCCTTCTTGAAATTTTGGTCAAATTTAGTTTCCCAACTTTAAAAATGCGTGATTTAGTCTTTTCAAGCAAATTTTGTTAAGTTTATTTAACGTTTCAAACACATTTTCAAGTATTGAAGCAAAAATGTGTCAAATGGTGTAAACATCTGAATTGTTATCGTGAAACGTATTTGAAACGTCAAATAAACTTAATAAAATTTAGTTAAAAGGACTAAATCTATGCAATTTTGAAGTTGAGAGACTAAATTTAGTCAAAATTTCAAAAATGGACTAATTATAATTTTTACTAAAAGTTGAAGAACGAAAAACATATTTGACCCTTAAATAAATCCTACTTTAACTCTTTAAGATATTCTTTAAAAAAAAAATTAACAAAATTTCAAACTTTAAAACGGATAATACCAAAATAAACATTCCACTGACTAACAAACAATAATATATATACGAATAATTACTATAATGTTAACAAAATTAAATATTAAATAATCCACCAAAATTGTAGAATATGTTAGATGTAAGAACATAAGAGAAGCTGTTGTTAAAGTACATATATGATAGATTAGAGAGACTTTGATTAGCCATGCGAAGGCTTTATATAAACAATATAGCTCTGTGGGGGAAGTAACCTTCTTATCAACTTCTCATCTCTAACAACCAATTCAAAACCCTACATCGCATACAAATTGTAGTTAATTACATAATTAATTAAGGAGATTATTGGTTAATGAATAAGATTTTGGTATCTCTCAATTTTTCAAAATAAATATGTTAATCTAACCACAAGTTATTTTGTTACTATTATACTAAGGTGTTGACAGATTAATTTTATCAATATATCTTACCATATTTGAATAATTATATGTCAATACCATTAATTTAACAGCAATAAATTACTTTCACAAATAAAGTAATATTTATTTATTAAATGTTGAGCAATAAAATGAAGCATTAAATTCAATACATTATAATAAAATGTTTCATTAGCAACCAATTTTAGTGCTTACTAAAATAGATATTATTGTGAATAAGAATTATAATTAATCTCTAAATTGATTTTTAAAATTTAGCTATCAAAAAGGATATTAGTCACTAAACATTTTTGTTACCAAAAAGAATTACTTTCTAAATTAGTCTCTAATTAATTAGTGACCAATTATAATTTTTTATTCACGATTGTAGTAACTAATAATTTTTTATTTTATAAATTGGTATTTAAATTTGTTATTATAGTGACTAACAAGTTCACTAATATTAGTTGTTAATGAGATATTTTATTATAGGGATAAAATTAATTTTGAAGTTATAAAAACTTATTTAACCTTAGATTATTTATATTATTCCTATATTTGAACAAATTTTACCTTTTTTTATTATCAGGTAGAAAACTTTTCATTCTAATATATACTATTTTACTATTTTTTTTTCTAGTCTTTATAACTACAAGAACTAAAAGAGATTGAAATTAATATGTCGGTAAATTAAAATAAATTAAAATCATATATATATATATATATATATATATATATATATATATATATTATAAATAAAAATAAAATTATGTATATAAACTAAAATAAATTATTTTAATTATGTAAACTAAAAAGAAAAATGATTCCTTTTAATTCCAATTCATATTATTTTTAATCTCTATGAATTTAAAAACTCACATATTAAAATACGTTAAACTTAATTACTTTTTTAAATCGTAGTATTTATTATATTTTGCTTAACTTGGTATTATAATATTACTCAAAAAAGTTAAATTTTAATTAAATTTAAAAATGCAACAATATTTCATTAAAACGAGAGACTTATTACATCTTAAAGATCAGTTTATTATGTTTCAAAAACTAAAAGACTTGATTAAGTATTTTACTTATAAAACTATTAAATTGAACAAAATAAATAAATCATATTAAAATAGTACATATGAGAACTCAAAAGAACTAAAATGCATGTATATATATATATAGAGAGAGAGCCTAAAGTAAATGCATATGTAGATAGAGAAAGTGAAAAGTGAAAATAAACCTTAATATAATTATGAATAATTATCATCCAAAAGGGAGATTAATTATAATTGTACCTTGTGCCATGGAAGTAGCATTGATCATAGGACTGTTATTCCTTTCTGGTTGAAGTGGTGATCTTTGTGGTGATGGCTTTTCTAGCTTCATAGAACCTTCAAATTTCTTGTGACTATTGTTACCTACACTCTCTCCATGCACCATCAATGGCTTTGTGTCATAGATCTCTGACATGGGGTCACTATCCATTGATGGTGCTGAAATCTGAACCTTATTGTGATCCCCTTTGAAAGGGTCCTCCTCTTCAGGGCTGATGCATGATGAAGTTGTTCCCAAATCTTGAAGCCTCAGATCATCACTCCAAATCAATGGACTCTTCCCACTTCCACTGTAGCTGCAAATCCTCTTCTTTCCCTCAAAAACACTCTCAGTGTTTGATGCCATGAACCCTTCAAGGTTTTCACCACCACCATATAAGTTCAGATCTTGAAAAGAAGGGTAATTCAGAGAACAGAACTCCTTCATCACACCCATGTCACTGCTACTTCCTTGACCTCCTCCCATACCCTTCATGATGCCAGTGCCCATGTTTTCACCTGCAAGTGTGTGATAAGCCTTCTCCAATATGCTTTGCATGTATTTTCCCTGTGCCTCAATCCTCAGTTGAAGGTTTTTCTGAACCTGACAAATCATAGTTAATACACCTAAACTCTTGTTAAACATGTTATGTTATCACAACCTTAGAAACATGAGTTTACTTCAAGGTTTAATGTTTTCTTCATGTATATGTTCCATCTTTGTGTTTCCAATACTAAAAAAAAATTTCTTAGAAAATACTTACAAATTTTATTTGGAAAAAAAAAATTTGTAAGAAATTGTTACCAAAATATTTTATATAAAACACTTTTTACAACAAATTTTATAGAAAATACTTACAAATTTAATAATTTTGTATGAAATGATTATCTACAAAGGAATTACTTGCCAATTAAAATTTTTAGAAAAAATGGCAGGAAAAAGTCTTTTCTTACAAATTTATTTAACAAATTTGTAAGAAAAATTTCATGTACTATAACAAATTTTAGTAGTGTTTAACTAAAAAGTAAAACCTATATACTATGTATGTTCAAATTGAGACTAGATCCTCTTCTGAATTTTTGGATTTTTGGATTTTTGATACTGTTTTCTACTTAGTATTAGAAGTAAATTGATGTATGTACTTTAAATGTCCTTTTAATATATTTTAAATAAGTGTCTATTAATATATTTTGAAAGTATAGCAGAAAACTAATATAAAAAAATCTAATAAAGAATCTAAATTTATTCAAATCTTTGGATTTTTGAAGCACATAATTACATGTGAACTTTAAAGTGTAATGTTTTACCTCTAGTTGTTCATGCAGTCTTCTTTGCACTTCCATTTGCATCCTATATATTGCATCCAACAAACCAGTTAAAGAAAATCAAAAGAAAAACTCAGTGCATGTTATTGATATTTTGTTGTAGAAACAATCTGAGTTTAGATATAAGAAAAATTAATTACTTTTTTCTGAAGAATAAGTTAAGTCACACACACGAATAATGTATTAATAAACGAAAAAGTATATGAGTAAATGGAAAACCAATTCTCTTGGAGTTTTGTTTATTGTGGTATGGATTTGACGGAATAGTGAAGTATGCATACTCGTTCATGTTGCGACCAATCATGGCGGAAGAGGAGCCAATATTTCGTTGAAGTTCTAAAGCAGAAGCTGCAGTGATATAAATACAGTTGAAGAAAACTTCATGAAATGTAAACAAATTAAAATAAATTAAGGAAAGTGATGAAGAAGAAGAAGAAGAAAAAGAGTAATTAATTAAGTAATTAAGCACCTCTCATGCCTTCCTTAATAGAGTGTTCATTGAAATCCTTGTGGGGCTGTTTTCCAAGTCTGAATTTCTACGAATTTCAAAGAACGAGTTAGCATAAAGCAAAAGGAAGAAAAAGAGAGACAACAAGATAGCCAGAGAAACCCGGTGTCACAAAAGTGTTCCAAAATGGAAAACAAAAAGGAAAAAGAAGCGTTGAAACCTGAAGGTGACTCTTGAGATGATAAAGAGTGAGACCCTTCACACCCATAACCCTCATGATTGTCTTAGGAGTGGCCTCTGCAATTCACACAACACAAAAGAGAGTTACCGACTAAATTAGTTTTTATCTCTTATGTCTTATATCTTATCTCTTATATCTTATTATCGATGTGAGACTTTTAATACAAAATCAAGAAAAATTGAAGCAGAAGAAAAAGGGTGTTAAGAGGAGTACTGTCTGGTCCTCCAAGCTGAGCAACAGCATCAACAAAGCGTTCATGGAGTTCAACAGTCCAACGAAGACGAGGTTTAGGGTCTGTGGTGAGGACAAGGCCTGAGTCTCCTTGAACACACATGGGTCTGTCATGGGAATTCATAGTAGAAGGCTTCTTTGGAGGGAACATTCTTTCCATTATTTCTGTGATGAGAGAAGAAACTGAGAAGAATACAAAGAAATTGAAGAACAAATTCGATGAATATGGTGCGTTTTTTATTGAAGAGGAAATGAAGATGTGAAAGCCTTTGGCTATAGCTGCTGCATACACACCTCTTATGATTAAAGTCTAGAGAATAAGGGAAGAGCTACCTTGCTTAAAAAGAATGTATTAAATTAAAAGATTTGTTTTTTTTTTTTTAATGTTAAAAAAGAATAAAGCATTCCTATTCTAACATGCAAACCCTCCTTTGTAAAAAGTCACACAGTCTCTTTCTATCACATTCCACACCCTTTCATTATTATTTACTAAATCATTTGTAATACCAATCATATAATTATATATAACTATAATTTTTCATGTTATAATGTATATAATATAGAGAGAGCAAGTGAGAGACAGATTAATTAAGAAAAATGATATTTAAAAACAAACACTGATATTTAAAAAAAAATTAATTAATTCACCTTGATATCAAAATTGATTTCTATAATTTTTTCAGCTTCGACTTTCTGCAACTAACATTAACTTTTAATTTAATTGACTAAGAGGGTTTATTATATTCAAGTTTCTCACGTTTTTTATATTTTTTTAATATAATAATGAATACAAATTCATTTTTCAATATATATTAATAATTCTCAATTTTCTTATGCTTTGTAGTAGTAGATCTTTACATATTAAATTGTACGTTTGGCATAAGGCATAACCTCAGAATTTTGATCGTTCAGGTTTGCATGGTCGTTTCGTGGTACGACAACCTTTTCAGCATAATCATTAGTATGAACCTATCAACAACATCTTAGATAGTGTTCTCATGCTGCAAAATATGTTTACGTCTTTTAACAATACAAATTAGAGATAACATGTGAATTTTATTTTTTTTTTCCTCTTTTATTCTATTAAGATTGTTCTTAAAAAAAAAAAAACCATTAATATTAAAATAGAAAAAAAATTGTAATTAATTCTAATAATATTTATGGATCTTTTGAAGAAAATTTATCAAGAAGATACAATAATAATAAATATGAGACCAAATCATATAAAATATCAACACCATATCTAATCTAGATTAGAGAAACAGTATATAAATATTAAAAAAACATGGAAAAGAAAAGTTTGTATCGATCACTAACTGTACCCATAAGAATCTTGTGCCTAATTTGTCAATGTTCTTCCCATTCTTTTCGGCTATTCAAGATATGAAAACACTTTTAAAATTTAACAATTCTATGATGTTAAAATCTAAAATAAAAAATCAATTTAAAAAGTTTTAACATTTAAAATACATATAAAAGTTTAAATAAAATACGCATTTCCTATTTAAATTAAAATTCCAATAATATACATTAGTATTATTAATAGGAAAAAATTAACATGTGTGATAAAAAATAAAAATATCAAATTGACTTTTATTTTTCAAGAAAAAAAATAATTTATTTTTATTGAACTGGTTTTACTAGTGTACCCGTTTTGTGCATTATTGTATCACAATTAAACCAGATAAAGAATGAGTTTCATTTAGATTTCACCAATTCAACTAATTGATCTAATCTAATTTTGAGAACCATATATAGCAAGTTGGATTGGTTTCATAATTTTTGTATATAACTTAGTAGTTAAATAGTTGAGAAAATCTATATAATAGTGTTTTTTTTAATATAAAAAATCATGTTAGGTACGTATATGTAGGGTAGTATCAGTAAGCTGGTACTCAAAGTACACAAATCATGTAATAATATTTAATTATATCAAGTAAATATTTAGAATAAAAATTATTTTCCTAAAATATATGATGATTTAGGGAAAATTATTTTCCTAAAATATTTGAAAATGTAAATATTGTCGTTGCAATCATATGGAGGAGCTTCTAGATATAAAGCATTATAAGATTCAAGCCCTTACAACTTTTGTGTTGCTCAAGTTTCCCTTCCAATAATCTTAAATAGTGAATACACATTATAATAAATTTCTAATTCAATTTACTTACATTAAGAAATGATGGAGATAAATATTAAAAGGAAAACAGAAAGAAAAAAAAATGGGGTGATTCTTCCAAATCGAATGAGAATAAATGCTTTCTTTTTTGACAATCAAAGGAAGATTCCACTTCAAAAAGTATGAAAGTTAATGATACACAATTTGCTTATATAATAGTGCTTTTGGAAAACCATCTCTATAATTGTTCCCACGGTTCTAAATCTAAGTGATTAGTAGCATGTTTTGATTAATTTTTTTGTTCTTAAGGATTGCTAATAAAGAAACAAGATAAAAAAAAATTGATTTTTTTATATGTTAAAATTTACTTTTGTATAACCTAGTTTATAGAAATTATTTCCTATAACTTATTCCAATTTTTTTAATTTTTTCAAAATTTAAATTTTAGTCCAAGAAAAGTTAATTTTAATTTATTCTTCATATTTTCTTTTTCCTTGTAGAGGTTGTTGTAGAAAACTTTGTCTCAACATATTCATGCACTTGATAGATTTGCTTTTGTATTCTTCCGCTCCTTTTTTATTAACGTCTCAATATGTCTCTCTTTAAATATAAAGTTTCATCATTATGTAACTATATTAACCCAATTTTATTTTTTTTCGGAAATGGAGAGAAAAGAAAGAGGTAAAAAAAGTTATGTTGGCATCGAGAAGAAAGATGAAAAAATAGAAAAACATTACTTGAAAAGACGTTAATGATGCTTCCAAGTGTATATAATAATATTTGAGCAGTGATTGATAAAGATATAGTTGATAAATAAAATTTTTTACAATGGGTGAAATCATCATACGTGTTTTGAGAAGTAGGAAGAAATTATTCAAAAAATTTAATCGTTGTAAGATTAAAGGCTAGTGAAATAAATTACATACAATTGATTGAAAGTCAAATTTTATGTCATTCAACCGATTAAAAGTCAAGTCTTTTGAAGAACGAGAAACAAAGGATCATGACACATCATATTTTACAAGGACAGTGTTAGTGAAGGATAATAGTACCTTTAAAAGTAATCAATGATTTGTTTCGTACTTTCTGAATTTTGCTGGTTGTAAACCGTAGAGGATTATATTCTACAAAAATGGGGTAAGTAAAGGTCAATTTAATCAAGTTTTTTTTTTTGTGAGATGGATGCTATAAGACAGACACGTTACTCGTGAAGAGCCACCTATTCACCTCCGGTTAGAACATTGATCATTGAAAAAAGGAACTAGAAGACCAACTATTGATTGAAACCAGGAAGAAAATTGAGAAGGACAAAGCGACAACCGCCTTGGAAACTTAGTGGATATCAATTGCTTAAGCCACCTAGACACAAAAACTAATAAGGGTAGTTTTAGGGCAGTTATATGTAACTTGTTCAAATTTGACTTCAAATCTTGTAAATGTCCAGGATGGTTATAAAATATAAATAAGTTTATTTTACGGTGTAACAAATTGTGGAACAATACATACATTTTGATAAACGTCAAGGACAAGAAAAATGGCGAAGTCAATGTTGGTTTTTGCAATTTGAGTCATCGCTTTCGTTGATTTATGTTACAATTTCCTTTACTTTCCTTAATAATTTACCTTTTGCAATTTACTTTAGCGTTCTTGTTACTTTATTACAACTTTTTCTATCAACACACTTACCACCACTTTGAGTTTTTACCACATTTTACTTACATTTAATCCATTGTTACTACACTTCCATTTCCATCTTTATTAAACAAACAAAAACACAAATTGCTTATGAACAAAATTCTCATTGAAATTTCAAGTAGAAAGAAGATCAAATTCATTAAGTTTTGGGTGAATTGGTTCGTGAAATTAGTAACCTTTATGTCAAATTACTCATTTTCATCGACACTTAAATGTGAAAACACTCTAGTTAGATTGAAAAATGAGTGTTTGGTGTGGAAAAAGAACTCATATCGAGTCCATTTAGTTGTGAACAACATGAGAAAATCGATCGAGACAAAATTCGCAAGAAACAACATGTAGAAAATATATCCATGATTCATTATAGAACCATTTGTTGTATGTTACTTAAAACGATAATTTGATTGTTAACCATCATTGTAAATATCCTTAAACGATGACATATTTTGTACATAATCATAGCCAAAATCACTTTAGAGTTAAAAAAAATTGAAAATTAAGTTTTTAATAATATGACAATTTTGGTTCCAATGGTGTGCCCTAATCATGTTTGTGTTGTTCCTAGGTATAGATAAAGCATCTTGTGAGCCAAAAGGGGATTTGGTATTCTTGGAGCTGTTTAAGTTATTTCATAGGTAAGGGAAGCTAATTGCAGTATTTCTAAGTTCTATATACGTTCAATTTATTGATTTAATGATTGTATTGTGATTACATATATGATTGAGTTGTGTGATGAGCATCACATGTTGAATTGGGCGTTAGGTTCTTAAATTACATGATTTGATTGTATGATGAATTTTGAAGTAAGTTAATGAGTAATATTTCATTTGTAATGATTTGGAATAAGTTGGATTGTTGTAATTCAAATTTTGGTATGTTTATGGCTAGAATTTGTATGATTGGAATAGCAGAAAACTACAAATTTGCATTTTCTGCAAATTATGTAGACTTCTTAGGTGAGAGATTGCATCGCTTGGCGATACCAAAGTTAGAGAGCCCACTGACTTGGTAGTCGCTAGGCAAGAATATTCTCGCTAAGTGACTCCAAAGTTAGAGTGTTCACTGACTTGGTGGTTATTGGGCATGATAGGACTTTGTTCGACAATTTTTTTGTGATCTTATCTCTGTGAGTTCTAGTGCTAGTGTCGTTTTTTGATATGTTTAGTCATTGGGCAAGTGGATGGTCTTTAGGCACTATTCGCTAAGCAAGTGGATGCTCTTGTTGAGCAAGATTAGCAGAGTTATTCATTCTTCAATATTTATTGATTTTATGTGTTTGATGTACTCTTATAAGTTACTAAGATAAATTCTATGTATGTGAATGGTGTAAGAATTATTGGTACTGATCCAAGGAAGATTAATTTTGGGTTTTATTAGTGTGTGCATTGATATAAGGATTCAGTATTAGAAGTTATCGTAACACTCTAATAACCACCCAGACTCATGTAGAGAAGGATGGGGTATGTGGTGAGAAGAGCAAAAGGTCCTAGTATAAGGACTTTACCTTGGCCTACGATGATAACGAACTAACCTTATATATGGTAGGGTGATACCCATTAGTGATGACTCTGTAGAGTAGTAGAGGCCATCACAAGTGCAAAATTTGTTAGCGTCTAATATCAATGCATGTATTTGAATAATTGAGTTTTGTTGAAGTCTTTAAATTGTGATAAGCTTGCCTTTATGAACAATTTGTATGTAATGTTAACTATATTTCTGTAAGATGAAAACTCTTTTGCATATTAATTTATCCTTTTTATGTGTGTTGTTTTGTAACTTTTTCCTCTTTTGCAATGACCACAACCTTAATTGGTGTGAATAGATGAAGAAATAGATGCAACTGTTTAGTGTTTATGCTTTGCCTAGTTTGTATAGAAGCTTTTTGAAAGACTTTAAGTTTTCATTATTTGTCATGTATTACTAGAAATTTTGTAACAATCAACAAAATTTTATTGATGGAAAAGAATTGGACGATAAATTTTAGAAATGAATTTTAAAATTTGTATTCTTAATAGATATTTCTGTCTGGAATAAATCCATCAATAAATTTTGTCGAAAAAATTCATTAGTAATTTATACTTTATTATATATAGATATTTCAATCGATAATAGATATATTGGTAAAATATGTCGATAATTGGATGTTTTAATTATTTGTCAATAAATTTTGTTGGTAAAATAAATATCAAAGTTCTCGCCTTTTGACTTTGACCATTTCATGATAAAATCCGTGTGTAATTGAATTATTTTAAAAATCCATTGCTAAGTTTGTCAACAAAATGGATGTCAAATTTTTCACTAAATTCAATGAAATTTGTCATATAAATGAATTGAAGAAGAAGAACCAAACTGCAATAATTACCAATGAACTATTACCAATGGATTTATGGTCATCAGTAATGTCAATGAATAATTACTGATGAATTTTTCTTATTCTTCGGTCAAATTTACCAAAAAGAATTTTAGAATAGACTTTTAATTGTCACTTTTTCGTTTAAAATTTTGTTTTACAGACTGACTTTTGCTATCACCAACAAATTTTGTTCACTGGTAATTCCATATTTCTTTTAATGTTTTGCTTGTTTTGTGTTGTTTAGATCAGTGAAAAACATGCGTATATAAAATTTGTTGCACAATCTAAAATCAATAATATCATATGAAAAAACATAAATCATCGATATATTACTCAAGGATAAAACAATATAATAAGATAAAATATATAAAAAGAAATTATAAATAAGTATTGCAAATGTCAAGAATTTTAAAATATTAAAAACCTTAACTTTAAAGAAAAATTAAAAAATAATGTGTTGTAGAAATTAATAAAATAGGTAGTTCTCATGTCGATCAAACATAGTCAATGAATACATAATTGAACGATTGAACATCCATAAAATATTACAACACATAATAACTTGAATTAGTTTATAAACTAAACATAATTTGTTTAATAATGAATTAATTGAACATAATTACTTGATCCCAGCATTTTTCAACATTAGCTCATACATTGATTGTCATTTATTGTATTACATAATAGTCATATTCACATACATCCATTAGAGAAATTATTTTCTTCACCTTATAATTATTATTAGATAATTTATTTTTTTGGAAGCATATCTTTGAACAAAACAAACAATTATGTGAAACTTTTATTAGTTTATCCATTAATTACCTTCAAATTCATCAACATTAACATCCCTATGACTGTGTGAACTTAGTTTATCTTGAATAAAAGGGAGTCTTTGCATCACTAAAAATTATTTCATATTCATATGTTTGAGAAGAAGATTCTACTAATGCATGTTGAATTAATCTTGTCTTGATTCATATATGTATATTTGTAATTGTTATAAGCATTTAAGTGTTGTGTTATAGATTATTAGTTCATACATTTTAGTTACCATTATTTATATTTTATAAAACTCCATTAGCATTTCACATTTATTTTCAAATTATGCGAAATAAAACCAGTAATTAACATAATTAATATGTATCAAAAAAATCAACATGAAATTAAATGAACCATGAAATAGAAATTAATATATATATATATATATATATATATATATTAAAAATTATTAATATTATTAATTATTCAATCAATTAATTCAAGATTCAATATAATCGATTAGTAATACCTTTGAAATTAAAGTTAATACATAACTTTTGCATTAAATTTAAAAAAGAAAAAAATAAAGCTCACTCGATACAATATAAAATAAATTTTGAAAACATATACAACATTATTATCTAACCAATCATTAGAGTAATGTAATATCACGTCAAATTTTAAATGATAACATGTGTAAGAGAATTACATATACATACATTTACTTATGATAAATGTAAAAACTGAAAAACAAAACCATAAACAATCAACTTACTTAACTTACTATATTAAGAAAATAAAACAATAAATAAATCTGTTTCATTTCTCCTTATTTTTATTCCTACTTTTTCCTCTCTATTTCACTTTATATTCTTTCCAATTGATAAATTCAAAATTTTTTTCATTAAATTTGATACCTCTAGCACCGACTTCCTTGTCTTGTAATGATAATACTATTTGTGATGCTTCTAATTTTGTTTTGTATTTTAGTGATAATTTTAATGTTCAAAATAAAATTAGGAAGAGTAAAAGGAAGAAAAAGGCTAAATTTTTGTCCTGACTTTTATTTATTTATTTATTTATTTTGTTTGGCGATGATCTTAAAATTTATGGTGAAGTAATGAGAGATTAATTGACATTCCTATTGGAAAGAAATTGCTAATAATGAAATAAATTCTATATTAAAAAAATAAAACTTGATTTTTAGTTGATCTTTCTTTTGATTGTGAAATGGTTGGATGTAAATGGATAGATTTAAGACAAGACATTGTTATTGGTTGCCACCAAGTAAAAGGTATAGATTTATCATAATCACCTGAAAATTGTTATCATTAGAGTTTTAATTGCTCTTTCTTGTATATTTTAATATTTGATATCAATATAACATTTGATAAATTCTCCAGATCTACATATGCAATAGATTAGAAAAATATATACATAATCATGATCATTCTAATTGGACTGCATTAAAAAGATGCTAAAATTTTTGAAATAAACCAATAATTATGAAATACATTGTACAAAAATTTATGCTCAAAAGTTTCTTATGCTAAAGTACATTATTTTGTTTTAAAAGATAGTATATATATTTTTTGTTTAAATTATATGGGAAATTGTTGAAAATGTTAGTGTAATTTAAAAGAGAATATATCATAATTTTAATCTTCTGATTTTTAATACTTTTATGGACTAAATTTTATGGGTAGATATTACTTATGGATGAGTTTTTTATTACATTTATTTTATTTTAATCATATTTATTAATACTTACAATTAATTATTTTCTTTTACCTATAAATACAATATATCCGCACAAGAAAAAGACTCACAACAAACTATATAACTCATATATATATAAGTGTTTTCAGTCTTATGTTTTTGGTCATAAACTTTAAAGATTCTTTACCATACTTGATTGATATGACTCATTATTGTATATAGGAAGAGTGCATATTATTTTTAACTAAAATTCTTTCTAATCTTTTTTCACTTACAATTTTTATTCTATATTACTTTTATTTATATAAATATTATTTCACTTAATCAATTTTCATTTTTCCATATTTCTATCTTCTTTTCTAACAAGATAATCTAAAAGGTTGTTAGTATTATATTGTCTTACATTTTATACTTTCCCTCTATAATCTAATAGCTCTAAACGTGTATATTTATAAAATTTATAGAGTAGTTTAGTTTATGTGAATTTTTAAATATATATATATATATATATA
>Ga0214542_1006319_pt1 | contig 21727 bp, 24 predicted proteins | sample CNSS1metaG_FD_160096 | JGI IMG/M metagenome (GOLD analysis project Ga0214542, IMG submission 160096) | Root nodule microbial communities from cowpea collected in UCLA plant growth center, Los Angeles, California, USA - CNSS1 | ecosystem: Host-associated > Plants > Roots > Nodule | place: USA...
GGCGCAAATGCGAGCAATCGAACCAAATAACCCAATCGAGCAAATGCGAACGGCGGCAATCGTGGACTGAGGCGCAAATGGAGGTGCAAATGGAGGCGAAGGAAGGAGAAAGGAGAAAGAGGTGAAAGAAAAGAGGGGAAACGAAGAGGAGAAAAGGAGAAAGGAGAAACGGAGAGCGAACGGAGAGGTGAGCGAACGGAGAGGTGAGCGAACGGAGAGGTGAGCGAACAGAGAGGTGAGTGAACGGAGAGGTGAGCAAACGGAGAGGTGAGGGAACGTTCTGAGAGAGTGAAGTGAGGTGAACGAAGCGGTGAAATGAGAGAGTGAAGTGAGGAGAAAGAAGAAAGACGCGAACGGGAAGAGAGTGAACGCAGAGAGTGAAGTGAGAGGGAAGTGATCTGGGTTCAGTCATTTGGGTCTCGTGATTTTGGAAACTTAAAAAATTTTTGGAAAGGTAAATAAATATTAAATTATTGAGTGGGAAAATGAAATAGAAAAGAGAGGGAACAAAGTTTTATAAATAAGAAAAGGAGGTATCGAGACAAAAGTGGGACAGGAAATAATTTCATAAAATTATAAATATAATATTTTATATAAAGTGGCATTTTCAAATGACACAATTTTAAATATAATATGACAATGTAAAAGATGGTGGTTAGAAACGCCATATTATACATGTATATTATGGCTGTTATCAAACTGACGTATTATATTGTGAAAAGCGACAATTTTAATTAACCGTCGTATTAAAAACATCGTTATATACATGATTTTTTGTAGTGGTTGTCTTATGACTATGGCCACTGATGACCATGTATATTTTACTGCTCTCATCTTCGGATCTCTCGCCCTCTCTCTAGCTATATAGAAAGAGACAAATTTTATCAATATTTTATGGACTCCTGCTAGATCATGTAATCTTTAATTAGTTAAAACTAATATAGTTTAGTCTTATTACAAAATATTCTACTTAAGAATGCTCATATTTCTACGCCTTTTTATTAAAAACAAAGACCACTAGGCATACACTTGCACACACAAAAAAGGTGCTTTTTAAGAAGAATAAAATAATGATATTAAAGGTATATCATCGATGAAATCTCGTCTAACATATCAACATAACTATGATCACACGTAAGGTAATTTCGAATTTGAAAATATTTTTCGAAATAAATAATTCTAAATATATTCTAAAAATATATATTTTAAATTTATAATTTAATATATTTTTCCGAATTATATAATTTAAATTTATATTTTAAATATATTTTAAATTATACAATTTAAAATATATATTTTCTCAATACTTTTTTCGATTTGTATAATTCAAAATATATTTCTGGTTCGAAAATTACATTGTTTCGGGTAACTTCGTAACGTTAATGGACTTAATTTAAAAGAAAAAAATCTATATTACTAAATTAAAAGAAGATAATTCAAATTTGATTACAGAATTAGCAGGTAGTCTAATATTTACTTTCTCCAAGAGAAATATAATTTACTTAGCAATAGATTTGATGAGAAAATACAATAAAAATAAAAATAAAAAACGCTATTAAATTATTTTAAAACAAGAGTGCAGTAAATCATATAAATAAAAGGATAACGATAAAATGATTTTTTCAAAGTTAACCTCTCTTTATCTCCTTGCGTGTCACTAGGAGGTAGAATTTTAAAAAGTAATTTTGGTTTATTTTTTAGGGAAATGATACGTTAACTCAAATTTTCTGATCTATTTTTAACTCAGTTACGTGGCAAGCTGATATGTAATTTTTTTTTTCATTTACAATTATATTGAAATAGATGACGATGCCAAATGTAAAATACACTAGTAAGAGAAAATGAAAGGCACGTGATAAGCATTTGAAAGAGAAAATTAGGGTTTGCTCGTCTCTCTTGTTTGCTAAAAAAAATCGGTCCTCTCTTATCATCATTGTCATCTTCTACATTCATACACACAACATTGAAGAGGTGGAGCACGAGACCTACCCATAACCTCCTTTGTCAAAGATTAGCCGCCACTTTGACGACATTTGTTAGAGCTTTCACCGTCATCTGGTATTGATAGTGTTATTTGTTCGCGGGGTCCAACGATAGAGCAACTACTTCACCACGGCATCTGTTTCACTCCGCGGCACCACTGAGAGCACTATGTGCATATCCCAAGACTGTCTATCGAGCTAATGTCGAAGCTCGCATCCTCTCGTCGCTGCGTCAACGATAACCGTTTTCCCCTGTCGCTTCTAGCGCGAGGTCTTCTTCTCTTTGTTTCATCTTGTTGGTGTGGTTTGGGTTTTAATAATACTCATTGGCAAGCATGTTTCCCGTTTTTTATTTTGAGAGATTTGGGAACTCCTATTTAATGGTGGTTCGTATAGTTGTGTATTGTGTGTCGAAGGAATCTCGTGTTCTGACTTATTTTGCTGGTGTAGTTTTGATTGGACGACTAGTTATCTTAATCTTTGTCTAAGTATCTTTCTCTTTTTCTTCTTATAAATCATGTTATCCTTCAAAATGTCATCTTTTTTGGTAGGGTGGTGGTTACTTGGGTTGAACGAAAGGGGGCACACTTGGGCTTCCAGCTAAATATTCCCAGGTGAAGGTTCTTTCCAATGTTAAGATTGTCAAAGGATACATTCATCCATTTGTTCATTCTCTCTTCAATTTATGATTATCAAAGGATACATTCATCCATTTGTCAAAGAATAGCACGAAGGAGAACAAGAAAATAAAAGAGAAGAAGAAAATTATAACAAATCGAAGGCATAAAATCACAAAGGAAAAAATAATGTGTACACACATAGAGTCTGCAACAAACATAAAGAAGAAAAGAGACGCTCAAATCCAAACGTTTCTCTCTGACAAATATGCCTTTACAAATTTCAAGTCCATCATGGAATGCAAATGCCATATCACACACATGAAAAAAAAAATTAAAAACTAAAAATCATGACACCTAAGCAGGTAAAAAAGATCAAATTAACACGTTCAAGGATTATAACGCGTGTATTCAAATGTATTATTACGGATATTAAAACAATAATTCGTTGACTCTATGCAGTAGTAATAATGCTAATAGAGAACATATAATTCAGTTTCCTACTCGGTTAACTATTTCCACATTCTTAATTCGATCAGTTCACACTTTATATTCTTAATTTGATTTCTACTGGCTTAGCACATTCCCAATTCACAGTTCACACTTTATATTCTTAATTTGATTTCTACTGGCTTAGAACATTCTCAATTCACATGTATAAGAATCAATTTTATGAATACATTACACGTTTAGACTCAATTTAAAATGGAATATACAAATACATAATGGAGTACAATCAATACATGACATCATTGTTAAAACAGCCAGCTTTGGCAGATGCAAATTTAACAAATTTGTACAGAAACAAAAAGATGTAATGTTTTTAACTCTCGTAAAATTAATGAATTAAGATTTTAATTAATTTTTTTTTCTTTGTTTTTCATCCCTTAATATTCACTACTTTTAGTATTCAATATTCATTTTAAGATACATGAATGGCATCCATTTTACATACTTTAAAAGTTTATGATTACAAAAGCACACATCGTATTACAGCAATAGTATGAATCACCGGGTATTACAGCAATTGGTGTGTCACAATACTAAAGCTCAAAAATTAGTAATTTTCAATTTTAAAGGGGCAAAAACAGATGAAATATTCAATAGAGACCAAAATCAAAACTATGCAAGGACTAAAATACTATTTCAGCCTAAACCATAATAAGAATTATACAAAAAACTAAAAGCCTATTTCAGCCTAAACAACATTAAGAATTCGCAGAACATAAGGACAAAATTAAATGCTTATGCTAATTGTAAAAACAAAAATAGTTTAACTAAAAAGAGAAAAATGAAGACTGTCATTGATCATTCATCCAGTGATACTCCATAAAACAAAAGGCCAAAAACAACCATAATTTCTCGAAGCAACTATAGTTTTAACAAATACCCTGGAAACTATGAAGGCAGGCATCAAAACAACTCTGGTACTAAATTGGAATGCAGCCTCAATGGCAAGCATCAACACCTTAAAATTTCAATACACGTAATCAATTCTAACCTAAACTTTGATAGCATACTTTCTTAGTGGAAAGTAAAGCTCTTTCTTCTTCTCCCGTTCTGTCTTCAATGATGCCTGCACAAAACCAAGAGGAGGGTGGTTAGACAAAGCACAATTGGATAAAACCAAACCCTCGTTATATATATCCAGAACATATCAACTATAATAATTTTTATGAGACCAGAAAATACGGTCCAAGTCCAAAAACTTGAGACCAAGACACTTGAGACTAAAAACAACATAAACACACTCTATCCATGTTTGGTAGTAATCACAGTTTAATTTAATGATGAGATCACAATACAACTGGAACCAATTACTGATGCATGTTCAAGGCAGATGCACCATAATTCAAACTCAAGAGCAATGGTTAAGTTGGAGTATGATGCACATGCTGTACCATAATCACAAATTTAATTAATTGAGACGGCATAAAAACTAAAATATAAAACTCTACAGGAAAAAAACGATTAACAAAATTAAAAAAAGACTTGAGAAAAAAAAACGAATGAAACCTGGTGTTTGGTAAGGCGTCTGCGAATGGCGCGGGTTTTCTTGGGACGGAGGTCAAGAGGCAAATACTTCTTCGTCTTGTACGCCTCTCTGAGCGCCGCCTTCTGCTTTTGGGAAATAACCGTCAACACCTGCGCTATCGAAAGCCTTACCACCTTGCTACAAAACGAACAAAAAACGCAGTTTACAAAACGCGATTCCGACAAACAAAACAATCACAACTCACACTCAGAACGAGTTCGAATAGTACATTTTGGAGAGCTTGTTAGGGGCGCCACCGGTGACCTTAGCCACTCGAAGTAGAGCGAGCTCCGCCTTCAGATCCTTCAACTGGTTCAGCAGCTCCGCCTTCGTCTTGTTCCTCAGCTCGTACACCTTTATCCTCGCTTCAATGCCGGAAAAGAATTAACTCAGAACAGACGTAAAAAACAATGGCACGAATTTGAATCCTTGTTACAACGAATTTCTTTGGCTTACCCATTTCGTAGATCGACGCGCAGCTCTTCCGAAACCCTAAAGTCGTAAGCACTATAACAACGATGATTCCTTATATACAAGGATCGAGAAGCTCCTTCGTTTTCTTTTGTTAGTAACTGGGCTCTTATTTTGTTGCGAGTATTTGGAGAACTGGTTGGCCGAAAAGTGTCGAGCAAGAAGTAGGCTTTTTATTCCTATACCCACAATTTCTTCGCGCACCACCATAATTTCTTCGTGCACCCCTACATTTTCAAAACAACAATTTCACTCCTCACAAGATTGACTTACCGATTACCTTTCGAAATAAGTTGTCAACAATTTACAACTATAATTTTAAAATAGGATTTCTTGAACAGATTTTTTGAAATAAGATTTTCAGATTAATATTTTCAAAATATATAAAAACATTTTGTAAGTATTTTCTTAGAACAAGAATTTTAGAATGAAATTTTCAAAATAAATATATTACCTTCCAAAATAAATTTTCTATAATCATTATCCTATTAGGTTTTATGAGCTCTCCATCCTTCAAAAAGGAAAATCTCACGTGAAAAAAAAAGAAATTCCATTAAATAGGTAAAATTATTGTATAATCACTTATATATATATATATATTGTTAGGTATTTGACTCTCTTCGTATGTAAAGAAAAGATCTATTGAGAAGCTCATGTCCCACTTAACCTAGTAGAGAGAAGGTCAGAAAGTAAAAGAGAGATGGAAAAGAAAGAGTTAGAATTCACTTAGAACACCATCAAATTGAGAGAGAGGAAGAGGAAAAAATTTGTTCACATTTTTCATTGAGTTGTCACTGTAAAATCGACACTTTGGATTCATTCATCATTGGATCATGCTTAAAATTTGACAGTAGGTTCGGAACATTCAATTCTTCGTTCTAACTGTTCGGATCGTCAGTACAAGGTTTGAATTAGGAGAAATTGAGTTTGCATTACAATTATCTTTTTAGGTTTCTCTTCTCTTTGTTCTTCAATTTTGCAAGCTATAATGCTTTGTTGTCTGGCTGGGTGTTAGCACTATTTTGTGCAGTTGATTATGACTCATTTGTACTCTTGTTAATTATAATGAAGTTATTTCTCTAGTCTGGATGACTCATGATTTTTACCCTTGCTCCTAGGAGTTTTCCACGTTAAAAATCTTGGTGTTTTGTTTGTGTTTTTGGTGATTTATTATTTATGTTCTTTCATAGTTGCTCCTCGTATATTCTTACAAGTTAGGGAAAACTATATTCGTTGTATTCTTTGGTAAATTTGGTTGTGTTGTTGTTTTCCCTATCAGAGTGGTATCAGAGCTCTTGGTTAAGGGTTACATTTACTTGCTTGAATGATAGAGACAAATGCAAAGATGGTTGCATTAAATGTTTCAAATTATCACTTGTGGAAAGGTAAGATGAAAGACTTATTGTCTGTGAAGAAATTTCATCTCTCAATATTTGCTACACAGAAGTCAGATTTTGTCTGATGAAGAATGGGACTTTAAGCACCAGCAGGTGTGTGGTTTTATTCGGCAATATGTTGAAGACAATGTTTATAATTACATTGCAAATGACAGACATGTTATAGCATTGTGGGAGAAGATTGAGTCTTTGTATGCTTCTAAGTCGGACAATAATAAATTGTATTTGTTGAGTTGCTTGATGAATTTGAGATACTAGGAGAATTCTTCCATTTCAAATCATTTGAATGAGTTTCAAGGGCTCTTAGATCAACTATTAGGCATGGGTATAAACTTTGATGATGAAGTTTTGGGACTATGGCTACTTAATACTGGAGTCTTGGAAGATATTTCGAGTTTTAATTACAAACTCGACCTCGAATGGCATTCTTTCTTTCCAAATGGCAAGGAGTAGTGCTCTTAATGAAGAGGTAAGAAGGAAGACACATGGATATTCATGTCATTTGATACGTTTGTCACAAAAATTAGGGGGAGAAGTTGGAGAAAGGAACCGAAAAAGGTGGTAGAGAGAAAAGCAAGAGTAAGTCCAAGTCAAGATACAAGAATATAGAGTGTCATTATTGTAATAAAACAGGGACATTCATAAATATTGTTTTAAGTGGAAAAAGGAAAACAAAGAGAAGAAGATTAAGCAAAAAAAGAATGATCATGGTCATGATTGTGTCACTACTACTACAGGTGGTGATCTTGTTCTTCTTCGTGACTGAGTCAATTAATCTTGTATCTGATGAGAGCATGTGAATTATTGATAGTGGTGCTACATTGCAAGTCACACTGAGAAAGGATTTATTCACATCTTAAACTTCTAGTGATTTTGGAGTGTTAAAGATGGGTAATGATGGTGTGTCTATAGTGATTGGTGTTGGTGATGGTTGCCTACAAACCAACATGGGAATGATGTTGTTGTTTAAAGGAGTCAAACATGCTCATGACGTCAATTTTAATTTATTTTATGTGCAAATGATTGATGATGTGGTTATAATAATCACTTTGGTTTTGAAAAGTGGAAACCCACCAATGATTGTGGCTAGAGGAGAAAACTCAACCAAACTATATATGACAAAAGCTTTGGTTGCTAAAGACACTATGAATGTCATGGATATGGAGGCATCTTTGTGGCAACGAAGGCTTAGTCATATCAGTTAAAAAGGGCTAAATTGTTTAGCTAAAAAGGATATTCTTCAAGGGTTAAAAAGTGTAAAATTAGAGAGATGTTTACATTACATTATTGGTAAGCAAACCAAAGTATCCTTCAAGAAGCAACCAACCTCTAGGAAGTCAGAGTTGTTACAATTGGTATATTCTGATGTTTATGTCATTCAATGGTGCACTTTATTTTTGTTACTTTTATTGATGATTGTTCCAAGATGCTATGGTTTTATGCACTTCAGCGAAAGGATCAAACTATTCCATATAATTAAAGAAACTACTTTATTCCATAAAGACCTTAGGATCTATGATTCTCACAAACCATAAGGTTCAAGAACTTACCTTAATCCATTGAAAAAAAATTCTCTTAGACGAAAATTTTCCCTTCTCTTACTTTTTTTAATGGCTTTCTTAATGATACAGAGTTTGTCCAGTATGAAATTTTGTTTTGTCAAAGTCACTTAACTTTTGTTTTTCAAGGACATAACTTATTTCATTTCACATAAGCAACTTTTGTATATATATATATATATATCCCAACCATACCCAAGTACACAGCCCCCAGAAAGCACAATGGCCGCCTACCACGCAGAGACGCCTTCGCACAGAACCACACGGCCCTAGAGAGCACAATAGCCGCCTACCATGCAAGAACACTTCCATATGGAGAACACGACCCCCACCTAGCCTCACACACCCCTGTTAAACAACACGGCCTACAACCAAAACCCGGTGGCCGCCTACCCTCGACACATCTCATGGCCGAGTACCGAACACCGCCAACATTCGAAGGACCCCTTGGTAAATTCCCCCCTCTAACACTGGATCCAAGAATAGCCAAAAAGGGAATATTGGGCCAGAAAGCCCATCCCAGGTAGGACCCACAGGTAAAAAGGTATAAATAGCACACTGTTCCATGCATTCATTACGCATTAATTATTCTCTGAAACCCTAACATCACCAGTGCTGACTTAGGCATCAGAGTGTTTTTTGCAGGTCTCCTGCGCCGCCCTCAAACTCCCCTTTCAAGACAAGAGAAGACCGACTCTGAGAAGACATACAAGATCCTTGGCCGATTTGTGGACTACAGACCTCGGTTCCATAAGACAATTGGCGCCCACCGTGGGGCCGAAGAGTATTTCACAGATCCAAGGTGATAACCCTAGAGCAAGATGGTATCCACGCGAAGCAGAACAGCAGATGTCCCCCCTTGGTGCCAATTGTGGAAGTTGGCGACCCCGGCCCCGCCTCGAAGATATCACACATCTAGGAAGCTCAAGCCAGGATGCAGCAGAAGTTCGCGGAATACAAGAAGAGGAATGGAGATGAGATGGAAGCGCTAAGGGAAGAAAACTCCCGCCTTAGGCAAAAAATCGAAGCAGACAAGGCGGACTGGGGAGCCATACCACCCCCATTCAAGGATGGAGGTCCCTCCTCACTCGAGAAATGACCCCCCTCCCCATTCAAAGCTTGATGTCCATCCTACTGAGGACGAGAGTGAATACAGGCCCACCGCTCCAACCATGGGCGGCAACTACAGCTCCTTCGCCTCCAGAAGAAATCGTCGCCACCCCTTCGTGGACGGGATCACGGAGACACCTTTACCCCATAAATGGAAGGCACCAACAGTTACCTACGACGGGACTACGGACCTAGATGAATTTGTGTCCATTTATACCAACAAAGTAAGCCTCTACTCCACGGATGACGCCGTGTTATGCAAATCATTCTCAGTAGCCCTCAGGGGGTCAGCTCTGGAATGGTTTATGAGCCTCCCCCCTACACTATCGACTCCTTCACCACGCTCACCACTACCTTCACCACCCAATTTGATACAAGCCGATGGCATGATCTCACCACAATCGCCCTCCTCAACCTCAAACAAGAAGAGGGAGAACCCCTTCGAGTTTTCATTGATAGGTTCGGTGCCATCGCCATGAAGATCAAGGACCTCACTCCTAACCTCATCCTGATGTATATGATGACCTCTCTCAGGCCAGGACCTTTCGCCGACGAGCTGGCCATGCGCCCCCCTAAGTATGCAAGAACTTCGCAAGAGAGCGGCCATGTTTATAAGGGTCGAGGACATGAGACACCAGAACAACGCCCAATCCGCCCCAGCGCGGACAAAAATCAAGAGGACCAACAAGGAGCCCATCCCACGCGACCATAACCGTCCCTCAGAACGAAGACCAGCAAAATTCTCGAATTATGCCCCCTTAAACGCGCCCCGGTCCCGCATACTCGATGAAGTCCTGCAAGCAGAACTCCTCTCCCCACCCAGGAAATATCAAAACCCGCCCAACGCAGATTTGAGCAAGTATTGCCACTACCATTGCAACAATGGCCACACCACCGATGAATGCGACACTTTGCGAGACAAAATAGAAGAACTCATCTGAGCCGGACATCTAAGGCACTATATAAGAGATATAGGAGAAGGTCCCCCCAGACCCCGCTATGACAGGAACGATAACAGGCGAATCGAGCGACGCAGTGACCGAAGAGTCAAGCATAGAGAACCAAGAAGATAGCCAACCAGAACACATAACACAGAACAAAGGGAACCACCACAGTCGCAACCGTGACGGGCAGATGACAGACCACCCCTACGCGGAACAATCAATACAATATCAGGGGGATTCGCAGGAGGAGGGAGGTCTTCCTCATTCAGAAAGAGACACTTGAGAGCCGTCCAGCAAATACACGTAGTATCCAGCCGAACGCAAAGAAGAACGCCGCCCATCACTTTCTCAGATTCCGATTTCCAAGGCACCGACCCCAACCAAGATGACCCCATGGTCATAACTGTGGAAGTCGAGAACTTCGCGGTAAAGAAGGTTCTCATCGATCAGGGGAGCTCCGTAGATATCTTATATTGGAAAACATTCAACAAGATGCAGATACCTCTCGCCGACCTAACCCCTCACAATGAGCCCATATACGGATTCTCAGGTGAGAGAGTCCCTACCAAAGGATACATCGACCTTCACACAACGTTTGGAGAGGGAAGACAAACCAAAACCATTCCCATTCGTTACTTGGTCGTCGACGCCCACACGTCCTACAACATCCTCATTGGGCGCCCATCCATCAATGCGCTGGGTGCCATCGTATCCATCCCACACCTCGCAATGAAGTTTCCATCCCCGCAAGGCGACATCATCACAGTACATGGCGACCAACGCGCAGCCAGAGAATGCTACATGGCAAGCCTGAAACTCCCACACCCACCTCTGACGACCCACAACATTGAACAATCCCAAGCCCGCACCACCCTAGCCGGCGATGACTTAGACCCCAAAATAAACTCCGAAGCACGGCTCGAACCCGTGGGGGAAACAAGACAACTCCCACTCGAACAACAAGGCCATTTCCTCCAGGTTGGAACTTCCCTTCCTGAGGGAGAGGAACGCCACATCGAGCAAGTGCTCAGGCAGAACGCCGACCTCTTCGCTTGGTCAGTAGCTGATCTCCCCGGAGTCCACCCCAGGATAGCCGCCCACCGGCTATCTGTCTTCCCAAACGCAAAACCCGTCTCCCATAAAAAAAGGAAGCTTGGAGAAAGCAAAAGGCAAGCAGCTATAGCGGAGGCCGATAAACTAAAACAGGCCAGTTTTGTTGGTGAAGCCCAATACACGACCTGGCTAGCCAACATGGTGCTAGTCAAGAAACCCAACGGGAAATGGCGCATGTGTGTAGATTACACGGACCTGAACAAGGCCTGCCCGCGGGACGCCTACCCATTACCCAGCATAGACAGACTCGTCGATGGGGCCGCGGGACATGCCATACTGAGCTTCTTAGTCGCTTACTCCGACTACAACCAGATACCCATGGTCGATGAAGACAAAATCAAAACCGCATTCATAACAGAGGAGGCCAACCTTTACTACAAAGTCATGTCCTTTGGCCTAAAAAACGTCGGCGCTACATACCAACGCTTGATGGATAGAGTCTTCCAGCCACTCTTGGGCAAGTCCGTAGAAGTATACGTCAACGACATCATCGTCAAGTCTCCCAACGCGCAACAGCACTCCGCGGACCTAACTCAAGTCTTCAAAGCCCTACGCACATACAACATCAGACTCAACCCTGAAAAATGTACATTTGGAGTAGACGGCGGGAAATTTCTGGACTTCATGCTCACACAGCGAGGGATCGAGGCCAACCCCGAAAAATGTCAAACCATCATCGACATGAGAAGCCCCGCGAACATCAAAGAGGTACAGCGACTAGTGGGCAGACTAACCGCCATCTCGCGCTTCCTCCCGAAGTTGGCGGACAAAACCAAACCAATGATCCAACTCCTAAAAAAGTCGACTAAGTTCACATGGGACGACACCTGCGAACAAAACTTCAACACCTTGAAGCAACTCCTCACCACCCTGGTCCTAGCCAAACCAAACCTTTCCCTCCCCCTTATAGTGTACATAGCCGCATCAACGAACGCCGTCAGCTCCGCACTCGTTCAAGAAAGAGACAACACCCAACAACCAATATACTTTACAAGCCGCATCCTCCAAGACCTAGAAACACGATACCAAATGGTGGAAAAGGTAGCCCTCGCAATCATAACAGCAGCACGTCGTCTGCGACCATACTTCCAGTCACACATGATCATCATCAGAACGGACCATCCCATGCAAAAAATCCTGCAAAAACCAGATTTAGCAGGTTGGTTATCCTCCTAGGCCATCGAATTGTCAGAATTTACTATTCAATACGAGCCGCACGGACCCATCCGAGCGCAGTGCCTAGCAGACTTTCCCAACGACCTTCAAGAGCAAGCCCCCCATGACACCTGGTGGACCATGCACGTGGACGGCTCCTCAAACCCGCTGGGTGCCGGCGCCGGAGTAGTACTAGAAGGACCCGACAATGTCCTTATAGAACAATTTCTGTGTTTCACCTTCAAAACATCCAACAATCAAGCTGAGTACGAGGCCATTATAGCCGGCCTCAACTTAGCGCGAGACGTCGGCGTGCGTAAACTCCTATGCAAGAAAGACTCAAAGCTCACCGTAGGACATCTCAATGGTGAATACCAGATCAAGGATCCCACCCTCGCGCAATACTACCACATGGTAATGTCCCTAACCGAACACTTCGACACTTTTCAGATTCAACACGTCCCACGAAGCGACAACACCCGAGCAGACATTCTCTCGAAGCTCGCTAGTACCAAAAAGAAAGGCCGATACAAGTCACTCCTCCAACACACCCTAGCCACACCCTCCATTGAGCAACAAAACCAATGCTTAAACATCACCACCACCGGCACCTGGATGGAACCTTTCATCAAATACTTAGAAGAAGGAGTCACCCCGGCAAACGAGGAAAAAGGATGGATTCGGAAAGCGGCACGATACACCCTAATTGGGGGTAAACTATTTAGAAGAGGCTTCAGCAAGCCCTTGCTCAAATACATAACCCGAGAAAAAGCCGACTATGTCATACAAGAAATACACCAAGGCATCTGCGACTACCACTCAAGACCCAAAACCATGGCCGCCAGGATATTACGTGCCGGTTATTACTGGCCTACAATGGAAAAAGATTGCACCACATATGTCAAAAAGTGCGTTCAATGCCAAAAACACGAGCCGATAACACACATGCACCAAGAAGAGCTCCACCACGTCTCTTCACCATGGCCGTTCTCAAAATGGGGAATGGACATAATCGGCCCCTTTGCACCAGGGAAAGGCCAGGTCAAGTTCCTTCTTGTCGCGGTCGACTACTTCTCCAAGTGGATTGAAGCAGAACCATTAGCCATCATCACGGCCAGCCAAGTCCATCGCTTCATTTGGAAAAACATCATCTGCCGCTACGGAATCCCCCACACAATCATAACCGACAATGGTCGCCAGTTCATAGACAAGGGCCTCGCAGACTTTTACCACAATCTGAAGATCACCCACATAACAAGCTCCGTCGAACACCCCCAAACCAACGGCCAAGCTGAGGCCGCCAACAAGATCATCCTTGGGCAATTAAAGAAACGCTTAGATGGAGCCAAAGGCAAATGACCAGATGAATTACTCGAAGTACTATGGACATATAGGTGCACCCCCCAATCTTCGACCCACGAAGCACTATATACTCTAGTATACGGAACTGATGTCGTCATCCCGGTAGAAGTCGGGGAACCCTCAGTGCGGCAACAACACCACGACACACAATTAAACGCTGACTGCATGGCTACACACCTCGACCTTCTTTACGAAACAAGAGAAAAGGCACGAATCAGGGACTTAGCGACCAAATTGAGAGCAGCAAGAAGATACAACTCCAAACTAAAACCGCGTTCTTTTCACAAAGGGGACCTCGTCTGGAGAATGGCTAGCAAAGCCTGCAAGCACGACGGCAAGTTCTCACCCAACTGGGAGGGACCCTTCCGAGTACTTAAAGAAGTCGGCAATGGAGCCTATCGCCTGGAAAAACTATCCGGAGAGCCGCTTCCCAACACTTGGAACATCTCCCACCTCAAATTCTATTTTAGTTGAACCACACTTGTAATCTGATGTACTCTTTCCTACCCTGACATTTTTTCCCTAAGGAGGGTTTTGGCCAGGAAGGTTTTAATGAGGCATCAACCCATCAATAAAATACAAGTTTATGCATATCTTATTTACGCTAACTCCCAGCCACTGCTATAAGTGCCGCTGGTCGAACGAACTAATTCCTAGCCACTGCTCTAAGTGCCGCTGGTCGAACGAACTAACTCCCAGCCACTGCTCTAAGTGCCGTTGGTCGAACGAACTAATTCACAACCACTGCTCTAAGTGCCGCTGGTCGAACGAACTAATTCCCAGCCACTACTCTAAGTGTCGCTGGTCGAACGAACTAATTCCCAGCCACTACTCTAAGTGTCGCTGGTCGAACGAACTAATTCCTAGCCATTACTCTAAGTGCCGCTAGTCGAACTAAACAAATATTCCTAGCCACTGCTCCAAGTTCTGTGCCGCTAACCGAACAAAAGGTAGACAATCCCAGCCGCTAATCCAAATGTCGCTGGCCGAAAACCGCAAACACCGCCAACCGCTAACTCAAGTGCCGAGTGATCTAGTAAACAAACGTCGATAAATCAGAAAGCACGCACCAACACACTTTGAAATTAAATTCCCCATACCTAACTAACACAATCAGGTTCGAAAACAAAAAACATCAGCTAAAACAAATCAAAATAACAAAAAGGAAAACACTTTCATTTCCATAAATTTGGAAAGATATACATCCATTACAATGGTAACATTCCGGTCCCTACAAATCCATTCAGGCACATTCGCCCTAAAAACAAACCGGCAACATGCCGACAAAACTAAACCATAATCTTGTCCCTATAAACGAACAAAAAACAAACAAAAAAAAGTTTCGGCGTCCTCGCCCCCAATATCTACACTAGTATTACTCTTTAGCGTCATCCACCTCCTCACCAGCCACGGCCTCTTCTGCCCCCTCGGCTTCCTCGTCGGCAACCTCCACCTCCCCCACCACCCCATCAACCGTGGTTGCTGGAGTCGTCACCATGGTATCTTCATTTGCCATTGTAGCCGCCTCCTTCTCAGCCTTGAGTCGGCTAATCTCTGCAACATCCAACATGCGATCGTCAAACACATCCAGATTTACATTAAAGCGGCAATCTGTCACAGACACTTCCTGGTACAGGAACTCAGCTTGTCTCAAAGCCTTCTGAAAACCATTAACATGCTCATTATACACGGCCTGCTGAAGACCAAAAACCTCACTAGCGGCTTCCTCAGTAGCAGCATCTTTGGCGGCATTAACCCCATCCAACTCCACCTACTTAGCCTTCAATTTTTTCTCTAAACCCACAACACTCTCCTTCAATTTCTTCACCTCAGCCTCCAACTTCATCTTCTCATCCGCCCAAGCCACTTGTTCGCGATCCCTCTGGACCTTCAACGCAGCAACCTCCTCGGCCAATTTTTTCTTATCACCCGTGGCCAACTCCTCCTGTAGCAACGTAGCAACCCGTCGACTCAACACCATACCGCGAGCCAGATACTCACTCATGGCCCGCATAGTCAACCCTGGATCAGCAGCCTCCACAATCGCCACCTCCTCATCACTCAACTTGATCTCCAAGCCCTTCCTCATTTGAATTTTCGCTTTCTCAAAGCCACCAAGGCCAGGATTGCTCGACCCACTCGACCCAACACCCCAGTCTTCGCAAGGGCCCTCAACCTCTTGCGGTCCCGCCCGACACCCTTCATCTTCGAAGGAGCCGGCCTTTTAGCAACAGGAGGTCGGTAAGTATCCACAACTGGACCCACGAGATTCGGAGCCTGCGACTGTCCCTCCCCCTTCGCGGCATTCGCCATCTTATCTCTAATCTTGGCAAATAGGTCCACTTCACCACCAATCTTTTTCGCGTGGTTAGCCATCACACCTGCACAAAACCAAATTTTTCAGATTAGTCCAACACAGAACCAACAACAATATCAGAACATACCGCATAAGTCATGACCAGGATTATCCGTCAAATAACAGCAAACAACCCACTTCCCCGGCACCTTAACCGGCAACATCTCCAACACCTCCACCACCCTTCGGCTATCCACATCCAAAGCCTCCTTAACCAACGCGTCCCTACGCGCAGGTGCACTCGTCCAATAAAAGGGAAATTTGGGCCGCTGATGAGTCATTATTTTCTTCCATTCCACTAGCCTTTGTGTACCCATTAGACAGTTGATTAGTGCTTAATTGTTCATCATTAGAGTGTTTTTCATCTGTTGGGCTTTATTGGGCCACTATTCTGAATTTGGACTAATTTCACATTATTTGGCCTAATTTTTGTTTCTAATTATTTTTAGGTATTTGGGTGAAGCAATTTTGGAGCTTGGACATTAATATTTAGTTGAAGAGACTTTCCACATCATTGCCACATCATTTCCATGTCATTTCCACGTCAGCAAAGTCAATGGGTCAACATTTGAGGCCCAGAGTGGCATTTTTGTAAATCTGAGTGGCAGAGTGGCAGTTTTGTAATTATGAGTGGCATGGGTGATATGACCACGAATTAGGTCTGCATGAGAGGAGGCCAGCCGCTCCATCATCTTCAACCTCTCTTCAAAACCTCCATTTTCGTTCTCCAAGCTTCCATGGACGTCCCCCTTGCGGTTTTTCACGTTTTTGGCTCATTTTTACCGTTTTTATGCATATTTGACAGCACCCATTGAGGGTTTTACGTTTGGAATTTGTTTTCTTGCTTGGGCAGTTCGTTTTGTGGGTTTTATTGACTTGGAACAATACCCATTCATGGGGTTTTCGCATTTATATATGACAACACCGTTTTGCATTCCATTTAAGCTTTGAAATCTCTATTTTTGCTCTTGAATTGCGCTTTTCAGATTTCATAAATTAGGGTTCTTGGTTCTGTTTTGTTATTGCAGTTTTGAAGTGTTTGATTGTTCATTTTCCATGTCTAGCTAAGTTTTTCGTATTGGTTCCTTGAAGAAACTGATTTGAAACCATGAGGTTGATGTTTTGCAGTGCACTCCAATTCCTAATTTCTCTTCATCCTATTCAATTTCGTAACTTTGAATGACATGGAATTTGTGATGCTTAATCATGAGTTTATGTTTTCCACAATTTCAGAATCCTTGTCATGCTTAATGATTTCGGGTTTTGGCCACAGTTGCTTAATCTGTGTGTGTGTGTGAAATTGAAAGAAGGATGTGTGCTATACTTAATGGCATAATGAAGTTGTGTTAATTTTCGCATAGTTGATTAATTCGGATTTCATAAGAGTAAATTGGATAAGAGAATTGACTTAGTAACCTGTGATTGGTGGATTTTCAGTGGAATCAAGGGACTAGTATGTTTTGAATTCTGTGTTTAATTTAGTTTTGGTGTTTTGATTAGAATTTAGCAAACTTGTGTGAATCTGCCAAACCCCCCCGTGTTTTATTGTTGTGTTCATCTGGAAATTTCGCTTTGAATGAAAATATTGGTCGTTGGGAGACGACTTGGTTCACTTTCATATACTATATTTAATATATTTTAATTTGGTGGGGTATGGCCTCTATCAGCCGCCCTCATCATCATAATGCAACAGCCTCCCGGCAGACAACACCCTCACTCGAAAGAAGCCATCTTTAAACTTCTTGAAAGACTGCGTGAAGCCGTCTAACAAACTAATCCTCGCCCTGCCAACCAACGACACCCATGATAACGGATCCCTTGGACGCGTGACGTAGAAATACAAAAAACTCTCGGGAGTCGGCGACAAATACAGCGCCTTACAAATCAGCCGAAAAGCCTGCAAACTCCCCTAGTTGTTAGGATGCAACTACGTCGGCGCAACATTTAACAGTCGCAGAACCCCCATCGTGAACTCGTCCAGCGACAACCGAACATGGAGCTTCGTAAACATACACGCGTACATGTAGAAAAAATCACCTTCCAACCCCTCGCGACCATGGCACACGGCCTCCACCGCACTCACCCTCTCAATAGCCACCATACTCGGATCCGCCCCCTTTCAAACAGATAGATGCTATTCATCCAAGACCTCAACAACCTAGACCAACGGTACTTCGAAGAGCACGACCTCACCCCCTCAGCCACCCACTCATACCCATCCCTCCTCGGCTAGAGCGACTCTGCATGCTCACTAGCCGGATCTTCACGCACCTCCCGCTCGACCTCAATATGTAACGTCTCTGACGAACTCAAAAACTCTAGTCTGAGTCCACCAAAACTCGCCCCCGAGTCACCACAGTTTGAACCACTAGAAGACGTAGTCGACATACCTCACAAACCGGTTAAACAGAAGACGGCACACGAACACCAATAGACGCCCAATCAGCAACACAGCGAGCACAGCGAAAGCAGGAACTAAGAGCGATGAAAAATGCCAAATGAATCCACTCCTATTTAAAGCACTTAGCCAAAAATCTTCACCTCCCACCAAACCCCCTTAAAGCCCAAGGCCCAACCACCAAAAATCACCTCGAAAAACCAACTCTGGCACCAACCAGGCTAACCAACAATCACGTCTTTTCACCTCACCTAACCCCTGACCAAATGTCTGATCAAACAGTACCACTCCCCTCACACCTCGTAAAAGATACCGGCCAAGCTATCACAACAACTTGGCCGCTAGCAACCACAGACAGCGGCACACTACCATATTCATATAAGTCCATACGTCACTTCTTGCCTCTAGATTGGGAGGTTGGTATACTCACAGGGTACACGGCCAAAGACCACAAATGAAATTTGCAAAATAGTCTACACGTCACTTCTTGCCTCTAGACTGGGAGGCTGATGTCCCAACCATACCCAAATACACGGCCCCTAGAAAGCACAATGGCCGCCTACCACGCAGAGACGCCTTCGCACAGAACCACACGGCCCCAAGAGAGCACAATAGCCGCCTACCACGCAAGAACACCTCCATATGGAGAACACGGCCCCCACCTAGCCTCACACACCCTTGTTAAACAACACGGCCTACAACCAAAACCCGGTGGCCGCCTACCATGCAAAAGGCACCTTTCCAAAGGAAAGGCACCCTCGACGCATCTCATGGCCGAGTACCGGACACCGCCAACATTCGAAGGACCCCTTGGTAAATTCCCCCCTCTTACACTGGATCCAAGAATAGCCAAAAAGGGAATATTGGGCCAGAAAGCCCATCCCATGTAGGACTCACAGGTAAAAAGGTATAAATAGCACACTGTTCCATGCATTCATTACGCATTAATTATTCTCTGAAACCCTGACATCACCAGTGCTGACTTAGGCATCGGAGTGTTTTTTGCAAGTCTCCTGCGCCGCCCTCAAACTCCCCTTTCAAGATAAGAGAAAACCGACCCTAAGAAGACATACAAGACCCTTGGCCGATTTGTGGACTACAGACCTCGGTTCCATAAGAACAAAATATATATATATATATATATATATATATATTAATTGAATTTCAAAATCCAATAATATTTTAATCGGATTTGAAATCCAATATGTTTGAGGAATATGGGTAAAAAAATTAAAAAGGTCATTTTAAATATTTAAAAAAAAATTGGAGATACCGAAAAAAAAAGTGGAAGTTCAGGAAGAAATACCCGATCAAAGCCGAGCAAGAGGCCCACAACATTTGGATATTGGATGATTGCATAACAAAAACAAGTTTTAGGTCTTGCAACTCCATTTTTTTTCCTTCTCCTTAATTATACAATCCGAAAAGTTAAATACCGATATTTTTGTATCTTAAAATATATAATCTGTAATATAAGATTTATATTTTAAAATGTATAATTGAAAATATAAAATTTATGTTTTGAAATATATAATCTAAAATACAAAATAAAAATATATAATTCAAAATGTAAAATTTATAAAATAAAATACAAAATACAAATATATTTTAAAATATACTATCTAAAGTATAAATAAAATAAAGAGTTTAATTAAAAATTATTTGAATATCAATCTAATAATCTTTTAAAATAAAATTAGAGAACTAAAAAAGTAAAATCAAGAAAGATAAATATATAAAATTGTAAGAACAAAATAATTTTTTTAAAATAATTTTCATAATAATTTTAAGAAAATAAAAAAGATATTTATCGACACCAAAGTATATGTGTGAGAAGTAAGAGCACCATTTTCCTTCCCCAGTAGTCCACCATAAAAGTGTAGTAACAAGATGGACATGGTCTTCACAAATCCAACCATCACACTCAACAAGCTTTTGTGTGTTATAAGTGATCCCACTTCTCAAAGATTGTAGGGTTGTATAAATTATCTGCATTAATTCCAACATCATCTGGATTATGAAACTAGTTCTAGAATGTACTTTTTTTTTATATTTCGATTTAAATATTTGAAATATAAATTTTATATTTTAGATTCTACGTTTCAAAATATAAATTTATATTCTAAATTATATATTTCAAATGTGTTTCTTTATTGTATATTGAATTGTATATTTTGAAAATTAAATTTTATATTTTGGATTATACATATTTTCATACGCAAATTTTATATTTTGATTGTACATTTCATAGTATAAAATATTTTGAGATTCTATAATTTAGAATATCTTCTGATTATACAATTCACAACTGAAACTGAAAATCCTAGACCGAAAAGTAAATTTGAAATTTCCAAACTCACATAGGTGCAGGATGAAATTATGGGATTAAGGAAGAATTTATCTAATGAGAGTCCAATTTTACTAGCTAGGACTGGGCAAAATGTATTGAACTATATTGAACCATTAAAAACTTCACTGAACTCAAAAAAAGGTTCGTCCGAACTGCACTAAACTGAAAAACAATTCAAACGAACTAAATTAAATTGTTTTTTTTTTCTATCAAACTGAACTGAACTAAACTATTTTTTTTTCTAATAAACTGAACTGAACTGAATTGCGCTGCACCATAATATAGACTAAACTGAATTGTTATAAAGTGAACTATTTTATGAACTGCATTATTTTTTAACTGCACTACACTATTTTTGAACTAAATCACACTAATATACTATATATCTAAGACAATCTTAGTGTAGGTAAATTACTGAAATAGACATTGTATTTCATTGACACGTGTCTTAAATTGAGGGTATATTAGTCTTTTTGATTTAGTGTTGTTTTGCCGTTGATAGTAGGAGCCTTCTTCTTCAAGACAATCAAGTTGACCGAGGTATTTTATTTTTTTCTTCTTCCTTTTTCTTTCTTCTTCTCCTTCTTTTGTTTTCCTTCTTCTTCTTCTTCTTCTTCTTCTTCTTCTTCTTCTTCTTCTTCTTCTTCTTCTTCTTCTTCTTCTTCTTCTTCTTCTTCTTCTTCTTCAACTTCAATGCTTCTTCTTTTTTCTTCTTAATACCAACGTAAGTGTTTTAATTTTTTGTTGGTCTATTTTTTTTTTTGCTGATTGTTGTTGTTGAAGGTTGACAGAAGTTTTGGTTGGTGTAGGTAATTTATTCTTCTATTTCTTTATTTTTTTTTGTTCGTGATATATTTTGAATGCTTCTTCTTTCGTTT
>Ga0214542_1006326_pt1 | contig 21716 bp, 17 predicted proteins | sample CNSS1metaG_FD_160096 | JGI IMG/M metagenome (GOLD analysis project Ga0214542, IMG submission 160096) | Root nodule microbial communities from cowpea collected in UCLA plant growth center, Los Angeles, California, USA - CNSS1 | ecosystem: Host-associated > Plants > Roots > Nodule | place: USA...
CATGATTAGGCATAGTAAATTTGATTGAGACTGTACTTTGGTTGAATTTACTGTGGATAATCTAAAAGTTCTCACTTTTAATTGAGACTGTACTTTGGTTAAAAGTGAGAACGCCAACAAATTAATTAAGACTTTACATTGATTAATTTGTAAATCTATAACAATAATTAATTGAGCAATAATCTTTAGATAACCGAGGATGAATCTATTTTGAAAAAGCAATGGAATCAATCTATTTTCTTTACTATTGTTTTTATTTCTTTTTATCATTTAAATTTTATTTCTATCTTTGTTTATCTTAATCCCCTATATTTTTTATTTTATTTGACTAACTCATTTGTATAGTTTTAGAAGAACTAATTTGTTAAAAATCAATTCTGTGTTCGTTGGGAGACGACTTTGGGTTACTTTACCCTTTCTATTTTGTTGTCTACTTTCTTAACAATACTGAAGTTGTTATAGATAAGTAGTATTAATTTGATCGCGTCAACGACAGCGATATCAGGGACCTCCCCGTCGTTAAGCGCCAAGCTCTAGATAGACCCATTGTATTAGGGTTTGTCGCCTGGCGGAGCACACCTTACCGCCATGCGCCATGCGGTATAGGAACCATCTGTTGTTTCTATCGTCTGGCGGTCCTCGTCGCACCGCTAGGCGCTATGACAATAGCGCACCAGTGGCTGATTTTTCTTGCACACAACAAAGCGCATTAACTTATACCGCCAAAATATCCCAACAATAGTCATGTTCTCTCATTCATCATCCTCTGATTTATGAAGTGGTGCCACATTACACATGATCCATTACCTATAATCCACTTTCCTAATTCACTCTAGTCATGGCTTAGGATTTACCAAGCATGCTATCACTCTACAAGGATTTGTTCCAACTTAATGACCTTAATACACAATCTAGTATCTCCAAGTCAATAATTGATTATTTTTCTATTGCAACAGCACCACATCCTCTACTCAATTACTTTCCCCTTAAGTCTACACACATTATGCTTTATAACTTAGTCACTAATGCATAATTATAGTACTCCCGCATAGCACATATTTTCCATTACCTACACTCCCAATCAGAATAATACATTCTCTATTTCCTAGTGCCACTCCTACTTTAATTTCACTATACTTTAACACACTTATACCATTATTATTCTTAATATCTCCTTCTCATTTTACAAATATGCATTAATCCTCCCAATTTCCTCTACTAAGTTCCCCTTTTCTTTCAATCCTCAAAGCTGCCCCTCTCTGTAACGTCCTATTTAAATGATAAGCGTAATTAAAAGAAACGTCACATGCAAAAAGTGCAACAACGCAAACCTGGGGTCTTAACCACGACCCTTACAAAAATAGGCACACCATGATGCCAACAGTAAACCAATTAAAGAGTCTAACAGGTAAAGGTAGAGTATTAAAGAGCAAGCAAAACATGGGCCATAGCCCTAACAAAGCCCAACAAAATGCGATGTCCAGCCCAAACGGACTATACAACGGAATCATCTCTTCCTGGTTGACCTCGAGTGCTTCTCGCATCTGCTCACATCAACAAGTTGATGATCATCGCAAAAGTAGAAAACCAACATACAAGACAATCAAACAAGCAAACAGGGTAAGCTAGAGCCATAAAGATTTTATCAAGCAATCATATATACGATCCCAGTCCCACATACATACATCACCCAAACATGTTATGGCATTCCAAATCAATACACTACGACTCGACTCGACTCATCCGGATATGTATAACCTGGTCGGATTCAGCGGATGCTTGCACTTGTGGTGGATACCTCTGCTCACCCCCGAGCTGCTCACCCCCGAGCTATGTGTTACAAGTGTTACAATGAATCAATTTTCCTTCACCACAAGGTTAACCTTTAATGAATTTCAGGCCTCCTACTACTCTCACCACAGGAGTCAGTCCGCTCTAGGTGAGACTAACTGACTCCTTAGAGTGTCAGGATGCAACCTTACCTTGAATCCTTACCTAGTTATACAGATGGGGCACCACCATGGCCATGGACACCCACTAACAGGGGCCATGGGATTACGTCCCGACCACTGAAGCACGACTCTGATAATCTCACCTAGAGATCCCAAGGAATTACGCACTGACACGGACCAACATTCTTAATCAATCAAACAGATTTAGCATACATACACACATATATACATATACATCACATACAGTTCCTCATAATTCACCTCTTTCGTATTCCCAGCCAAACCATACCAACTCATTATTCTTGAACCATGAATATGGAACTCCGTCTCATATCCTTATCATGCCACATTGATACCAACCCTTTCATGTCTCATGTCGAACACATACCAAACTCATAATTTCAATTCCATGAATCATCTCATACATATATCATGTATAATCATAAATCACAACTCATACGCCCTCCCATTTCATGTATACTCATTCATTTCATATTTTAACATAGCAATACAACCAAACATGTATTTAATACCTCAAATACGGATTCCAAACAGTACCCACACATTCTCTCGCCCAACCCTCGCTTCGGCTAGAGGCCCTCGCTCAGGTGAGAGGGGTCCTCTCGCTTAAGCGACAGGCCCTTGCTTAAGTGAGATCGCGACAGAGGCGAACAGGTGTTTCTCGTGTACTCGCTTAGACGAGTCCTCCCTCGCTTGAGCGAGCTCGCTCCTCGCCCAAAAGTGAGGCCCCTCGCCTGGGCTGCAACTGCAGCGACCCATCCTCGCACTTCCATGCAAGCTCGCTTAGGTGAGCGTCTTTCGCCTGAGCGAGATAACACCTCGCTCAAAACTAAGACCCTCCGCCTGAGTGAGAGCTCGAGTGCAAGCTGAGGTTGGTTCTCTGCAAGTCTCGCCTAGGTGAAACCAAGTCACTTGGGCGAGATCAACAGACTACGCCACTGTTCAACCTGCATCAGCTATACATTCGCACCCAATAATATTTCCAGCCATCTCATACGTTCACAATAACATGCAATCTCAACCAATCACGATACAAACACACAACCACAGAAAATGCATCACACAACCAGAGGGTTCTAGCTTCCCTTACATAGAAAAGGGCCAATAGTTGGGTTCTTGGGTGTAAACAGAGAAAGGCAGCAGCTCCTAGAGCGATTTAGCGAGCTGGAAGCAAAAGAACAGAAAGACATGAAGCCACTTAGTACGACCCTAGTTGGAACTCGAAGCAATTGTGCTAAACAAGAGAGGTATGGGATGGGATGCAACTTACGTGGAACAAAACTAGCTCGAACAAGTGCGACGGAGCTCCAAGGCTGAACCCTATCGGAAAGGGTGACAGCTAATCAAAGGGGGTTAGGAAATCTGTTTCAACAAAGTGAAAGGAATGAGGTTTAGGGCAAACTTAGGGTTTGTTGCCCTTTGGGCCAACCCTTAGGCCCAACCCATATGGGGTAGCCCTTTTAATTTAGGGCAGAAAATATTGGGTCTTACACTTTCCCTCCCGTAGCCAATCACATAACTACACCCAACTATGTATGTCCGCCTTCATCGCCTAGTGGCCAACGAGGCACCGCCGGGCAGTGTATCAGTACCTGGCCACAAAATTCATGTTTCTGCACTTACGAACAACTCAAATTTCCCAGAATTCGATCCAAGTTTCCATTTCACAAGAACACAACAACCCCCACACCATTTATTAACTCAAACCCCAATCATATTATACTTTATGCACCATAAAATTTTCACTCACATCTCCATACCCCCAAAACAAGAAATTCATAGAATTCCTTAATTCGAAATATAATTCAGCTTGTTTACATTCACAAATTATAAATCACAGACATCCCAACACTAGCAAAATTATAGCATTGCGCAATCACACATACATTGGAGTATGTTGGAGGATCAGCACATCACAAATTGTATAAAAACGCAATAAAACAGTGATCACCATCATGCATCACCTGGTAGTTCTGTTTCACCGTCAGGCAGTTTAAGACAGAACCTAGAAACTGTGCAAAAATGATGTGTCGCCTGGCGGCAGGGGATGAGCCACCAAGCGGTTTCTAGGGAAAATCCAGAAACTTGCGAAAAACAACGTAAATGGAAGGGGAACTCATGCAGTTTCATTTATACATGGCACAATATATCATATCCAAATAAAACCAACGTAAACAGGTCCCCTTACCTAGAAATCCTTGCTCCAATGAGAATTCTCCCTTCTTGATTGATATCTAGTGGTCTTCGTTGACCTCCCACCAATAGCTTTCAACTCTCTTTGCAAAAATGACTCTACACCTTTAGAAAACTTCTGTCCACTGCCCCTACAAAAATGCAGCTCTCTTTTCTCCTCCAATTCTCTTCTCTCTTTAAGTTACTACCCAAATTAAATGCAATTAACTCTAAAACCGAAAATACTCTTTATTTTTCATGTTAATGGTTAATAAAGGACCATTATTTGTTTGTCTCCAGCCCACTAGGCTGCCTCTCTTGGCAGCTAGGGTTTCTCTGCCTCTTCTTTCCATGCTAAAAGAATTTTTAGCAAAAAGAAAGATAATTTTGTTCTTAGTAAGGTTTGAACACACAACCCTTCAATTACAAAGTCAATGCACAACCAATTCATGTTTCGTGTTAATTCTTATAATTTTAGGATTACATTATCACTACTCACATCCAAGTATAACCTTAAAATAATGCACATAATAAAATATCATACAATTGGCATACATAGGACTTGAACCCAAGTCCTTACACATAATAAAGTACTCTCAACCATTTAAGCTAGTACTTTTCCACATCATAACAATTTACATTAAATTATTAAATAATTATTTATTTATTTCTTTAAATTTATCGGGTCTTACATCATATATCTATATATCCAAATTAGGCTTATTTAGTATCATATTTTGTAACATCTTAACACTTTTCAGAGCCATGCACATACTAGATAAGTAAAGCATACTTCTAATTGTGCTTATTTTAGTACATTTGGTATATGATAGACATGAATCATAATCAGAATATGTGTAACCTAGTATATGCTTAATCATATTATTCGGCACACTTATTTACATAAACAAACCATATTAGGTACATGGTTGGCTACTAAGAATTATATGTGCGTTCTTAAATTAGATTTCAATATCACACTTATTATAACTCTATACTTGACTAATATTTAAATTTAATTTAGGGTATTTAGACTAAATTAGGTTGTAATGGAAAACTCTCATAGGATATATATTGTAGATGTTTATTAGAATGATAAGAACAAGATTTACATTTTCATGTCTCGGGTTTAGCTAAAATGGATGAGTCCATGTTGGTCTTATGTTTTGTTGTAAAGAGAAACATATTTTTTCAACAAGAAATTATATAAGTTTATTATAATACACATGTGAATTTGAATAGCTTATAAGTTTTTTTTTTCTATTCTAGGTACCCTATGTTGGAAGTGGTACTCTATCCATCACTATTGGAATAAGAACATCAAGTGGGGTAGAAACGACTAGTTAAGAACATAGCTATAGGAACATAACTATAGAAATTTAGCAAAATGTATGATAATAATGTGTAGGATTTTTTTTTTGGTTTTTTTTTCAATATGCAAACTTTTGGATGCTGTTCCATAATATCAACTTTTTTTAATATGAATTATGAATGAAAATATTAATGATTAAAATGTTGTCTATGTGATTTTTTACTTTTTTTAATTTAATGGAAATCAGGTTAAATAATAATAAAAAGCAGGTCAAACAATAATGGAAATCAAGTTGAATAAAAAATGATTTAAAAAAATTTAAATTCAAATTATGGTAGTTGAAACGTCGTATAACGTGTCAATATAGTGATAATAATGGCATTTCTAGTTGTCGTAATTCGCATTAGAATTCCTTTAAAATAAACAAATTACGACGGTTTTGACTACCATTATTTGCACACAAAATACGACGGTCAAAACTACTATTATTTGCACAGTGCATTTAATGGCGGGTGTTGCGGCGTTTCGCCCAAGACCACCATATTATTCACTGTGGCGGTAGGATATATGGCGATACTTGTACATGCCATACGCGCAAAATATGGCAGTCATAACTGCCATTTTATACTCCAAATAACCGTCGTATTTAACATTTTTTTTTCTAGTGGTTATGCAACTCAAATGTTATTTTTGATTGTTTTTATCTCATGAGGCAACCATTGAAATTTGACCTTATTCTGAAGGTATTTTGTAATTTCTTTATTTTCACACCTTGTATGAGATTAACATATCTTTAGGTGCATCAACAAACATTAGAATATCCAAGAAAATATTGTATGCAAATCAAATGCTATTTTTGTTGCGTTTTTATCTCACGATGCCACAATTATATCCATTTATATACATAGAAAAGGCACTTATTTTATTAATATCTTTTAGAAGTCTTCAAAGGTTATTGAGTGCAAGAAACACCTTATTCTAAAAAAAGAGTAGATAAGAATGCAATGTGATAGAATTTTATACAACACACATCACAATGGAACATGCAATGCAACACATTACACATTTTATTATTTCGCTTTTATATGTCATCATTAATATGATAAAATTTTAAGGTTAAACTAGTTACCTTTTCAAATAGATTGATTTTTGATACGTAAAAGCACAAGTACTATTTTATTGGGTTTTTTGTTGTTGGATTTGGCCCCGAAGAAGGATCCCAACTTGTATCATTTCCAAACAATGGAAGGGTCACAAACATTAATAACACCACATATGTTGCATCACACTATGTCCAAGCAAAATGGACCATTGTTGAATCAAATTATGAGTAAGGAGGAAATCAAATTTGCTTTCAAGAAAATATTGTTTGAATTCCACCCGGTCAAACATCCCTTCAAAACTTACAATACATGTATAGGGATGGCTTCTTACATATTTTGTTTGAGATCCATCAGGTCATCCTTCAAAACTCCTTGTGGCCCGTAACACCTATTGGAAATTCTAGGAGCAGTGATGGAACAACTCTGTCTATAGTGGAAATGTTCTGATCCCAAGTTCGGTGATGGAATCGTTGTTTGCTTTGGAGTGTGGGCTCCATCAAGATTTTTTCCAGAAAAAGCACCTCAATGGGTGAAGGAGAAAAGATATTTAAGGGGAATGAATGGATCATCGCCAATTGAGGGCTTAAGGGACTGATGGTTCCATTATTGGCCCCACGGCGGGCGCCAAATTTTTCACCAAGATCTGACATATAGACCTGTGAATATAAAGGGTAATAAGAACATGTGGCGCTTGGCGGTAGAGGTAGTCCTGCTAGGCGATACCTGTAGAGGCAGGGTGTGCAATGGCGTTTGGCGCCTGGCGGCACGTGTTCTTGCTGCAGCATAATTGTTTTTTCCTTTCATTGATGTGTGTGGTCTACAAGGCTTCTATGATATCTCGAAGGTCGATTTGCTGATGTTCCTTGAGTTGTGGCTCAAAACGTATCCCTTGAGTTATGGCTTCGGATAGGGGTTAAGCACGTGGCATTCCTTAAGTTGTGGCTCGGAATGACATCTCTTGAGTTGTGGCTCGGGATGGCGGATGAACACGAGGAACTCTTGAGTTGTAGCTCGGGTTGGCGAGTGTTACCGGTGTAAGTGTGCATGTTGTGACGTGTACGGATGGGTCCAGTTAGCTCGAGTTCAGTATTAATATGACAAGTTTGTAGTCTTGGGACGTTACAAATGTTATTCGTTTTAGGCTGGTATGTGTGGCAGCAAGACATCTTGAGATACTCATCAGAAGACGTAGAACATAGTTAACATGGTGGTGGCCATGTGGTATGGAATCCAAGGACGAAATTCCTTTTATGTGCTTGTGTTATATATGTTGTGTGTGTGTGTGTGTGTGTATATATATATATATATATATATATATATATATATATATATATGTACTACACCTAGTCGGCCCAACAAAACATGCCACCACTTATCATCCTATGCCGCTATAGATGCACCGGCACAGGCTGAGGGACTGGTGTACTACACCTAGGCGGCCTAACTTGGCTACAACCATGAGATCCGCCTACACAGCCCCTTAAGGACGCAAACTATGATCATGTGTGGCGAACAATCAATAGTAAGTGGCTTAAGCCGCCAACTTGAGCAAATTGAGCGAGAACTTGATAAACCTAACACATTACCAACCAGGATCGTAGAACCCTCAATAACCAAACTATGGGACCTGGACTTGGCCTAGGCCTAGCCATGGCCAAGTCAAAATCCCAGCCCAATGCGTGGCTAGACATAATTAATAATCTATAAATACACATGGACCCCACAAATTAAAGGTACGCATTCATTAATTCCCTAATCACGAGATTTGACTTTCTGAGAATTCTTAGCTGACTTGAGCATCGAAGTCTCTTCCGCAGGTAACCCCTCCCGGGTCCAAATCGATCCAAACCGAGACACCAGCAGATAACGCATACATACCGGAAGAAAGCTTGCTAGGGAGATTGCAGATTGAGGTAAGGTGATACTCGTGTCTGACATCTCTTATTTGTTCTCCGCAGGAACAATTGGCGGCCACCGTAGGGCACGAAGCTATACTTTATGGATCAACCCGCATTCTCTCAAAGATGGTCTCTACCTGCATCAGAGCAAGAGTTAACAAGCAAACTGAAGCAGGTCATGTAGCACCTTCTAGTACCACCGCGCACTTGGCCGATATCTTGGAAGGCCAACCCAAAATGCAACAAGAGTTAGCTGATTTGAAAAAGCGCAGTGCTGATGAAATCGAGGCACTCAGACAGGAAAACTTATGTCTAAGGAGAAAGATTGAGGTCGATCCCACCCAAAAGGGAAAGGCCAAGGAAACATCCGAAGCCGCAAAGTCCCTAGCTTTCCAGCCTAGTAAAGAAGAAAGCGAGTACAATCCTACCCCGCACACCTTTACCACCACTCAACAGACTCCTATCATCTCAACCAATCATACACACTTCCATCCCACCCTCCTCGGACACACTACGACACCAACCCCCGCCGCCACCCTCCCCACCACCGACATCCCATCTTACAACTTCCCTTCCACCCTCAAAACTTCAAATAAACTTTTCATACCCTCATCCACCATCCCATCCCTTTTCACTCGCTACCATCCCCACAACCCAGGCGCCGCCACCCTTTTACTGATTTCATCGCCAACACCCTTCTCCCTGCCCAGTGGGAGCCTTTCACACTAGACCATTATACAGGCGAGACCGATCCAAACGACCACCTCAAAGTATATATCACCCATGACTACACTTCTCACGATGTCATTTTCTGCAAGGCCTTTCCAACCATCCTCAAAGGCCCTGCCCTCGAATGGTTTACCACCCTACCTCCATACTCCATCAACTACTTCGACACCCTCTCCCACATGTTTACTACTCACTTCGCCGGCAGCCGCCCACATCAAACCACAATCATCTCTCTTCTTGACGTTAGACAAGAATAAGACGAGACACTATGGGCTTTCATCGACCGCTTCAGTAAGGCTGCCCTCCGCACACCACACCTTAACTAGGAGATGATACTTCAGTGTGTGGCACTCACTCTCAAACCTGGCCCCTTCGCCAACAACGTCTACCTACACCCACCTGCCTCCATGCATGGAAGAGATGCAAACTCTTCACACAAAATTTTGCAACGACTACACACCCTCCGCGGCCACCCCTCTTAAACAGACGCCGCATGCCTCCCATCAGCTTCACAGACGATGACTTCCATGGCGTTGATCACCAACAGGATGACCCCATGGTCATCACGGTTGAATTGGAAAACTATGTCGTTAAGAAAGTTCTCATCGACCAAGGTAGTTCAGTCGACATCCTCTATTGGGCGACATACCAGAAACTCTAGCTCCTCACCCTTGCCATGGTTCCCTATGATGAACCCATATATGACTTCTTAGGGTAGAAGGTCTCCACCCGCGGCGACATCAACCTTCATACCGTCTTTTGCGATGGCACTAAAACCAACTCTATCCGTTTCCTTATCGTAGACGTGCCTACATCATACAATGTCCTTCTCAGCCGATCATCCCTCAACACTTTCGGTGTAGTCGTATATGTAAGACCCAAGAAATTTAAATAATTAAATAAATAATTATTTAATAAATGCGGGTAGGAGAAGCCTTTATGGCATTAAATACTAACCTTCATGACGTGAAAAAGTATTAGCTCAAGTGGTTGAGAGTACTTCGTTTGTGTGAGAGGACTTGGGTTCGAGTCCTAAGTATGTCAATTGTGTGTTATTTAATTTTTAGTAATTTTTTTTAGATGCTTGGGTGTGATAGGTAAGGATATAATGTTTGATGTGTGAATATTATCATGTAATATGACTTGGTTGATTTGGTTGTACATTTGAAGTCGAATTGTGTGGTGATGGGTTCAAACCTTGGTTTGAACAAAGTATTTTCTTTTTGCTAAAACTTACTCTAGCATGTAAACCCTAGAGTGTAGGGCAGCAAGAGTGGCTGGGAAAACAGAAGGTAATAGGCCATTAACGGGGATTAATGAGAGATTTATGGCAAAATTCGTTTTAAAGCAAATTAACCATTTTAAGAACCCAATAAAAAGCTAATTTGGAGAAGGAGAGAGGGTTTGGTGAGATTATCAGTGTAGGTACAGTAGAGAGCACGAATTGGTGGGTTTTGGGTGAGTTTTGATTGAAACTGAGGGCTGTTTTGAGAGAAAGGAGAAGGAAGACATTGGAGGCCAAGGGAAAACTTGTGAGAGCCAAGGCAAAGCTAAGGAAAACCCAAGTTAGGGGAGTTTCGACTGTGTGTTTTAATTCTATTATCGTGTAAAGATAAGTTTTGATTCATGCTTGAACTGTAAAAATTTGCAAATCCTTGTTTTGTTCGCATTTTCTGGATTTTTCCAGAAACTGCCTGGCGGCGCATGAATTGTCGCCAGGCGGCACATGTATTTTCACTAGGTTCTGAGTTTCCTCCATGAATCGCCTGGCGGCAGAGGATGAACCGCCAGGTGGCACGAACGCAGTTATCCTGTCCTTGGCTGTTTTGAACAATTTTGGGGTATTTGTGATGCGGTCGTGGTTCGTTTTATGTTTGATTGTGAATTTGGATGATTATGATATATGATGTATATTATGGGATGTTGGAGGATATGATGTTGCTATGAGATTGGGTATTAGGGTTTATGTTGGGGGCTGGAAACCACTATACATGATGTAAGCGCACTGTATGATAAAATAGGTGTTATTTTATGCAAAGTATATGTATGTTTTTTGTGTGAGCATAAAGGGCAGTGTTGATGGACACGGTTGTGTGTTATTTGACCCAATCATAATTTGATATGATGGGTGTCGTATGGAATAGGTTGAAGGCAAGTTGGGTTTGTTTTGTGTCTGGTTGCTAAATGATCGTTATGCGAAAATGGGTGGTTACAAAATAATGGCATGCATGGAGACAATTATAGTAGCATGAGTTTTATATACGTAAAGAGCATGATACTAGGTTGATGGTACATGGCAGGTTTAGAGTAGGGACTAATGAAGGAAAATGTGCAAGATGATAAATGAAGTGGTAAAATTTTAATTGGGTATATGGGATTTGGGTATCAGTCATTAGTACATGTTATTTTTGGGTGATAGCTTATGACTCAATGTATAAGTAAACGAGAATGGGATAGACATTATGATCCCTGTTTTTGGTGTGATTCAGGTGTGTATATGTTGTGTTTTATGTATGATGATAGTCCTGAATTATTAATGTTTTTGCTTGAATAATGTATGGTATGTTTGGGGGTCTTTTAAGACCTGAGAAAAGTGCCAAAAACCAGTAGCAGTGCGCTACTGGTATGGCGCCTGGCGGTACGGGACATGCTGCCAGACGGTAGTGTCAAAAACTACTGACAGTGGTCACAGCGGAAGTAGGGCGCCTGGCGACAGACGATGGACGCACCAGGCGGTGACGACGACACAGGGCGCCTAGCGGTGTGGTGGTGTCCGCTAGGCGGTGGCGGTACTGTGGGCGCGTGGCGCCTGGCGGTGTGTGATGCTCGCCAGGCGGTCTGGAGCTAAGTTCCGCCTAGCGGCATGTGATGCGCGCCAGGCGGTTTTGGTCCAGTGATGGAGTGCGAGGAAAATTTTCTACACTACTTTAAGGGATGTTCATGATGCGATGCTTCGGCTTGGGCCTAGTGACTAGTGTATCTTGTATTGGGGTAACACGTGACCACTCTAGGCTGTAGCCTGGTGGTTTAGGAAGTCTAGTAGAGTGTGCGACTTGTGGCTCGTACGACGAGGTTCGGGTGATTGCCCTCTTCAGAGTGATTCTGATAGAGTTTTGGTAGTCTGGAATAGCTACAAACTTTACGTTTGTTTCGGGGAGCTCCACTTGGTGTCAGGGTGAGATGTTGTGGCAATGTTATTCCCACGTGTGGACTATCAGGTGGTGACCTGTAGTCGTAGGGGCGAGTGGACACTCGTGTAGCGAAGATCGATCATCGTTCTCACTTAAAGGGTATAGAATTGATAGACGTCTAAAGGCAAGTGTTGAAAGTGAAGTTGTGAAAGGAAAAGGGGGAAAGTGTACTAACCCGGGTTTATATTTGTTAAAATGGTATTTAATATTATATTGTTGTTTTTATTTAAATGAGCTCACCCTATCTGTGTGTGTGTCGCGATGATCATGTAACTTGTTACATGGGAGCAGATGTTGATGTAGGTGAGCCGACAGATGCTTAGAGACGGAGTGAGGATACCTCTGGGATTTTATTACTAGTTATTATGTTGCGCTATGGATTTAATTGTAATAATTTTTAGACACTTTTGTTGATAATATGGATGATGCGACTCGTCTTTTTATTATTTGTAATAGCGAGTTGGATTTCTAAACTTAATTTTTCCCGCGTTGTTGTCTGCAGCTTTTTCAATCGACTATTTTTCCTTTTCAGCCGATTGATTTCCTGTAGTAGAGGGCTTTTCTGCAGCAAAAATCTACTCTTGTAGTAGATCTTCCTCATCTGCATTCTTTGACACTTGATCTTGCAATTTTGGGTTAGTTTCATCAAATACAACATGCATGGACTCTTCAACAGTCATCAATCTCTTATTATAGACTCTATATGCATGACTTTGTGTAGCATAGCCTAGAAAAATACCTTCATTCGCTTTTGCATCAAATTTGCCAAGACTTTCTTTGCCATTATTTAAGATGAAACACTTACATCCAAATACTTTTAGGTGACTTAAAACATGCCTCCTACCTTTGAAGAACTCATAGGGGGTTTTCTTCAAAATTGGCCTAATTAACACTCTATTTAAAACACAGGAAGCAGTGTTGACTACATCAGTCCAAAAATACTTAGGTAGTGATTTTCATTCAACATAGTTCTAGCTAGTTCCTCAAGTGACCTATTTTTCCTTTCAACAACACCATTTTGTTGTGGGGTTCTTGGTGCAGAAAAATTATGATTAATGCCATGCTTTTCACAAAAGTGTTCAAACTTTTCATTTTGGAATTTCCCACCATGGTCACTTCGAATAAACACTATCTTGGAACTCTTTTCATTTTCAAGCATCTTGGCAAATCTTTTAAAGGCATGAAAAATGTCATTTTTGGCAGCTAAGAACAAAGTTCATGTGTACCTAGAGAAATCATCAACAATGACTAATGCATAAAGATTGCCACCAAGGCTCATGGTTCGAGATGGACCAAATAGATCCATGTGAAGCATCTCTAAAGGTATTTCAATTGAAACAACATTTTTTGGGTTTAAAAGAGACCTTAGTCTGTTTTCCCTTTTGACATGCTTCACACACTCTATCCTTCTAAAACTTGAGTTTTGATAGTCCTTCAACTAGCAGTTTTCTATTCAGCCGATTGAAATGCTACATGTGTATATGACAAAGTCTTCTATGTCATAACCAAGTGTCATCCTCTTTTGTAAGCAAATAATGGATGCTAAATGATGCATGATGCAGATCAAGTAGGTATATGTTATTGACTCTTTTGCCTATCAAAACAATACTACCACATGCATCATATATCAAACAACTATTTGGTTCAAACATGAATTTAAATCCTTTATCACATAGTTGACTTATACTTATCAAATTGTGTTTGAGTCCTTCTACCAACAACACATTCTTGATGTTGAAAGAGGATCCATTACCTATGACTCCATTTCCAAGGATTCTTCCTTTGTTGTTGTCTCCATAGGTTACAAACCCTTCCTCCTTTAACTCTAACTTTACAAATTTGGTCTTATCTCCTGTCATATGTCTCGAACAACCACTATCAAGGTACCACAAATCTTTCTTATCACCTTTTATGACCTGCAAAACAGATTTGGATTACTTGGTACCCTTTGATAGGTTGGGTCCATCATGGTTATGCCTTTCTAGATCCTTTTGGGATCCATTTCATAATCTCTTTAGGAACATCATATTTTCTAGCATGTCAGTTCTTAATAACATGACCTCTTTGCATATAGTAGTTGCATGAAATGAATGGCATGTCACTTGGCGTACTTTTTGAAAAGAAACTAGAGAACTTCTTGGTTTTCTTTTGAAAAGAAGGATTGTAACCAAATCCGGCTTTGCCGAACACACAATTTTGAGAACTAAGCAAAACCTCTAAGTTTGCTTCCCCCCTTGTGAACCTTGCACAAGTCTTATAAGGTATTTCACTTGATTTTTCAAAACAGTGCAGTTTTCACAGGGTTTCTCAGCCGGTTGATTTCTAAAACAGTCGGTTGAATTATTGTAAATCATTTCTAAATGTTCAAAATCAGTTTTTAAATCAGATGTTTCTTTTTTCAGTTGACTAACTTTGTTTTCCAACCAGTTGTTTAAGCCTTTCAATTGATTGTTTAATGTAGAAATCTTGTTTGCTTCATTATACAACTCTTCAAAATCATGCAACAATTGATTGTAGTCATTTATGTCTAGAGAACTTACTTGGCTTAAGGAGCATGACTCATAACCAGCCATGAGGCACAAGTTGGCTTCTTCACTCTCATCTTGTGAGGAGCTACTTGTTGTTGAATCATCATTGTCCTCCCATGCAATGTATGCACATTTCTCCGTTGGCTTCTTCTGTTTTTCTCATATAAACACTATTCTCCTTTTCTTTGTTAGCATTTGGACATTCAATTTTGATATGTCCTTGTTTTCCACAATTATAACATGTAAAATTAGAAGAGTTTGATTCATTGTGTTTGGAAGTATACCTCTTGGAATTACATTTGATACCTTTCCTTTTGAGATACTTACCAAACCTCTTGACAAGGAGATTCAAGTTCTCACTTTCACTTGATTCAGCCACCTCATCCTCGAGTTCCTAATTCTTTTTGGTGCTAGTCTTCAAGGCTATGTTCTTTACCTTTTTCTCACTTGACTCAAGCTCATTAAGCCTTTGCATCTCAATCTCATGCTCCCTAAGCTTAGCAAACAATGCAGTTGTAATCAAAGTGGATAGATCTCTTGTTTCTGAGATGGACGTGACCTTTGGTTGCCAAGATCTATCAAGACATTTCAGCACCTTGATATTCAACTCTTCTTTGTCAAATTCCTTACCCAAACCTATGAGATCGTTGACTATGTGAGTGAATCTCTTTTGCACATCCGCTATAGATTCTCCTTGTTTCATCTTGAATAGCTCATACTCTTGAATCAAGGCATGCTTCCTTGCTCTCTTAACATCATTAGTTCCTTCATGACTCACTTCAAGAACCTCCCACATTTCCTTAGCACTCTTGCATTGTGAAACACGAAAAAACTCACCCATGTTGAGAGATGAACTAAGGATATTCTTTGCATTGCAATCATATTGGACTCTCCTCCTTTCTTCCTCAGTCCATTGAGTCCATGGCTTATCAACCTACACATTTTCAACAATATGCTTAGGAGTATATGGTCCATTTATGATTGCATCCCATATCCCTTGATCTATTGATTCAATAAAGATTTTCATCCTAATTTTCCAAAATTGGTAATTAATGCCACTAAACATAGGGGGTCTATGAATTGAGTCACCTTCAGCAAAGGGTAACTTGTTTTCAACCATTTCAAACAGTTCGAAATAGATTTAGGACCTTACTTAAGCAAATTTCAAGTACCTAACTCTGATACCAATTGTTAGTTTTGAAATGGTTGAAATACCAAGAGGGGGGGTTGAATTTGTTAGTTAAAAATTTAGGCTATCTTTGCAAGCTAAAAACCACCTTTAATTGAATCAATTAGATCACCAAGTTAGGATTAAAAAGGTGTTGGACAATATACTTTCAGTCGATCAAAAATAGAGTTAACAGTTACTAAACAAATTCTCTTTTGGTATAATCAATCGATTGAAACAGAAAAATAGTCGACTGAAATACTGGGAAAAATGCAAAAATGCAGATTTGAGTTTTAAACCAAAAACAATGCACAAGAATGATCAAGACAAGTTCTAAATGATTATGCAAACATGCTCAATGCTGCAGATGTCATGAAAACATGCAAGAACATGAAAAAGTTGATTAAAGCACAAGTTCTTTAAACTTTAAAATGAAAATGCAAGAGAGAAAGGTTAGAGAGGATAGGAGACAACGAGATTTTTATACTGGTTCACTCAAACCTAAGCTACATCCAGTTTGTCAAGACAACCTAAGCTTAACTTTGCACTATTTCAAAAGATTTACAAAGTATCCACCCTTACACTTCCAAAATACGCAAAAACCACACAAAAGACTCTTGAATCACACAAGAATCACACCAGCACAACAAGAACCCTCTTGCAAACCTGGAAAACCACCAGGTACACACATAAAGCTTGAGAAAGATTAAACCTTAGTGGTAGCACAACCCAGCCTACCACAAACCACTTTCTCCAAGCTTCAAACCAAGCCACAAGCTCCAAGAATTGATCCAAGATTAATCTTCAACTACTGCAAACTATATGATCATGAAGGACATAGTTTCCTTAAGTTTCTAGAACAAATTCGTGCTCTAAAATGATCAACAAACATCTCTTTTGAAAATCACAATTTTTATAGTCAAACTGTTACAAAATTCAATTGGTTGATTTTCAAATCAATCGGTTGATTTCACTTGACTTAAGTGAAATCAGTCGATTAAAAACTAAATCAACTGATTGAATTTGTTGCAGTTTAAGACTACTGCAGCCAACATTTTAACCTGTTGAAAAATCATTTAACAGACTAAAAAAGACATTTTAACCTATTGAAAAACCATTCAATAGATTAAAAAACATACCTAAGACCCAATACATCTAATTAATGCTACAAGGTATACAATATGAATTGCAAACTTCAAATACACTTTCTTAATGATGAAACTATGTGGGGAGCACATGTTCCAGCCTTGATCAACATGGATATCATCAAATCTCCTCTCCTTCACCAATGTGGGCTTCATTCCAATGGTAATGGCTTCAAGATAGTTTAGAAGAGATTCATTAAATCTTCATCAAATCTTAAAGAAGCATACCACCTTGGCTTCACATGTCAACAATTAACAATATCAGATATCCACAAAGTTGGTTACTCAAATTATAAATCATAATAATTGAAGAATAATTTAAAGATATGGAATCTCTAAAGATTATATATATATATATATATATATATCAAGGATTATGTCTTACAATTTATTCAAGTACAAAATCAAGTCCAAACCTTAGGCCTAGTCCAATTATGAAAGTCTATAAATTGAGGGTCTGACATAAGTCAAAAACACAGACTTGGAGAGAAACAAACTTGATATCTCTACACTTAAAGGTAGAAAGGCATTTTGATGGAATGTGGAATTCAAATTCAACATCAGTCTAGTATTTAGTATGCCTAAGAGTAGTTAACTCTCTCATCCATGGGGGTTAGGTGTAATGTATTCTTAATGGAATCTCTTTTATTTTATTCTTGTTTTAACTGTATAGTCTATGAATTTTTCACATGCGGGTGTCCATACTGATCCAAAAGATAGTTTGGAAACCCAATTTATGATCTTTAATTGCATGTTCTACATATGGGGCATATCTGAGAGTACTGACTGATCTGAAAAATAGTTTGGGAAACCTGAGTAGGATAAAATAACTTTTGATTTCACATGCTAAGCATAGATGTGGTCATTAGTCATTCTTAAGCATCAACATATTGGTCACTAATGCAAACATAATAATAATAATAATAATAATAATAATAATAATTGCTAGCCATGGAGTTTTTATTATTTTAGTTTAGGCTTGTCTACGATGAAATCGAGGCCTGTTACAAATGATGTGAGTGTGAGAGACAGAAAAAAATATATAATGTTTGTAATTTTTACATTGAATGGAATCGTAAAACCTAATCCCAATGAAGCTTCTATCTTATATTTTTCTTAATCAAGCTATTTGTTTCCATTTTGCCAATTTCTTTTATTCTTTACAATTTAATTCTCAATTTATTTTTTCTTTATTAGTAACCAATCTTTTAAATTTAAATTTATTACTTGTACAATTTCATACACTTGTGAATTCCATAACAGTTGTATTTCATTGGGCACTTAGAGAGCAACAATGTAAAAATATTTTTACTAATTCTTCTTTTAAATTGTTTCTGAATTGATTTTAATTTATCAACGTAGTATTTGAGTTAGGTACATAGTTTTTCTACATCTTTTCGGTTGGCTTTGCGAATGTTGAAAATGTTGCTATAATTGCATTATCTAGTTATAGAGTATGATAACTTGGCCTTTAATAATATTTGTATAGAGTTTAACTTACTCTTTTGAAATTTTTCTAAGCTTCTAACCTATTGTTTCATTCCTGACTCCTGAAAATCATTTTTTCAGTTTAAGTACAAAAGTTACCCAAGGAAGTAATATATAGGAGTTAATTATTTTTTTTATGTACCTATCAAAGCAAGTTGTTTTATGTTTAGAGTGATGATAGAATCTATTTTAAACACCAAAACAAAACTTTTAGATTAATTACATTTAATTGATACATTTTAAAAAGATAATTATTAAGTAAGGATAATTCATCAGATAATATTATAGAAATTTGAGAAATAGATGAATAATACATGAAAGAAATAAGCCTTTAGCTTATTTGCATGGACACTTTATTAACTAGTAAAGCTTTGATATAATCCTTCATTATTCCTCCTGAATTTGTATAATTATCTTGTTCTTTGTAAACTACGTCGATCATTCGTGCAAGATTCACAACACGCATGAGAAACTTCATTGGTACTTGAGTAGGACTAAGACATTCTTTATTAATGTCCTTCCAGGCCCTCTCAACCAACTTACGCACTTCTTTAATGGCATTTTTCCTTGAACTATTATATTGTTTCATATAGCAATCAACGCTTGAGACAACATGTCCTCTTTCATGCTCAAACTGCATAAATATAGGATAACAATTTAACATGAATGCAACTAACTGAATTTAAAGAAATTGGAAATTACATAGGGTTTTTGGTTCCTAATAATTACTTTTTGCCAATATTATTATCTAAATCACTATGTTTCATTATTTAAAATGCTAAAAGTTTTTTTCAAGACAAAAAAAAATATTAAAGCCAAAAAATAATTTATTCTAACTAAACAACATCATAATTAATCTAGGACCCAAACATATTTTAAGAAAAAATATTATTTAATCTCGTTCTCCTACCTTTCTAAAGTAAGAGGAATAAGTGAACCTATATAGTAAATTAATGGTTTTGCATCCATGTTTTAAAATAAAATGTGTTGAGTTCCATATATTTAACCTAGTAGCATTGGGCATATGAGTAAGAATAATTTATTATTATTATTTTCTAAGAGTGAAATATGTTTTTAATTTTTCAATTTTGATGCGAAATTGAAATTTGTATATGATTAAAGTTTTACCACATTTTAGTTCCTAAACTTTAAAATGAATGAATATAATCTTTTTAATCTTATTAAGTTAATTTTTTTTTGTGTCAAACACGTTTTACAGTTGACATTGAAGTGGATTATATAAAATGTTGAAATTGAAATTTGTATGTGATTGAAGTTTTACTACATTTTAGTTCCTAAACTTTAAAATGAATGAAAATAATTTTTTTAATCTTATTAAGTTAAATTTTTTTATGTGTCAAACATGTTTTACAGTTGACATTAAAGTGGATTATATCAAACGGTGTAAATAACATGAACAAAATTTAACATAATTGGACTAAAAAGATTATATCAATTCATTTTAAAGTTTCAGGGACCAAAATGTATTAAATTTCAGACAAAAATGATTTTTTTCAATTTCACATCAAAATTTAGAGAATAAAAATTTATTTAACCCATCTTTTAAACATAGATTTTGTGAGATTCCCATCCCATAAAAATGTTTAACCTTAGGTAAGTGCATCCATATAATGTACTGAACAGAAATAGCAATGGGAGTTTAAAATATACCTCACTTCCAGCAATGTCATCCATGAGCCTACCAATAAGTGAAGCAGCTTCAATAATTTTTGGGTGACTCGTTGTCCATATGAGGACCTCCTCTGTTGTTTCTTCCATGCCCAAGAAAGATACGGTTGTCAACATAGCATAAGTGCTTGTCACAATTGCAACTTCCATATACTCTTCTACTGTTGGTATGTGATTGGAATGAAACCATCTTGACTCAGTAAGGTATGCTTGGGCTAGTCTTTTCATCTATAAGAAAAGGTACAAATATATGATAAGAAGTTTCTTTGGTAACTTTGTTGCTTACAATAATATTTTACTACATTATTAGCTAGGGATCAAAAATTGGTTACCCAATTTACACAGTAACAAAAGGTTCGTAGTACGATTTTCAAGAAAGGTCAAATTAAGTCACATGATATGTTGCGAGCCCAAAATTCTTTATATAGAGAGATAATACACCATTTTGTTCAGTAACGTTGGTAATTGAAGAGATACAGATTTTTACGAACCTTTTAATTCTACATAATGAAATACTCGTTTTTAAGACAACAAATAAATAATAAAACTATTATACACTCAAAACTATTAGATAGATAATAAAAAACACTTAAACATACTTCATTTTTAGAATACTTGACGAAGTATTCTTTTCCTTGCTTTCTCAACTCCTGCTCTGTTTCTTCAAAAATATTCAAAAGTGCCTTATAACATAATTTCATATATTCTGGAAGATTAACCAATGAGGAGATATCCCACCTGCTAATCATTAGAAAGTTTACTTTAAATTTTTTTAAAAAATAATAAGATTAAAAAGATACTAAATTGAAGAATAAGATTGAAAAGATACTAGTATAAAAGCATTTTTTTTTACCTTTCTATTGCATTGGTAAAAATCTCTAGCTCATCAATGGTTCCATAAGCATCATACACATCATCAATTATGGATATCATGGCAACAACCTTTTTCAGTATCCTTCGAGCAAGGCAGTATTGCGGCTCATAATAGACTCCAACAATCCAGAAACAAACTTCCACAATCCTATCTCGTACAAATGGAAAATTTGTCGAGACATTCAAATCTTTAACCCACCACCTGAACAAAAAAAATCCCAATTAATAGTTGGATTTATTTATTTACTTTTTATTTAATAATAAAAAAAAACTTTTGGAGAAAATATTACTTGGTCACATTGCTGACTTCTTTTTGATGGAGCTTCTGCAACATATTAAAATCTAGTTTTGCAAAGGTTAACAAACATTGATTATGTGATGGATCTTGTTGGTAGAAAGATATATAATATCTTGCCTCCAACCTAGGCATTCCCTTGCGAAGTGCTT
>Ga0214542_1006327_pt1 | contig 21715 bp, 13 predicted proteins | sample CNSS1metaG_FD_160096 | JGI IMG/M metagenome (GOLD analysis project Ga0214542, IMG submission 160096) | Root nodule microbial communities from cowpea collected in UCLA plant growth center, Los Angeles, California, USA - CNSS1 | ecosystem: Host-associated > Plants > Roots > Nodule | place: USA...
CCAAGATCAAGGCCCACTCCATCCAATGGCTCTCCTTTCTCATGTGTAAATGGCTTCATATAAAAGCCAAAATTTCACTCATTTGTAGACACTCTTGAAATTTTAAGCAATAGATGCAACTTGAGTTAAGAGCACTCCTCCCTCTATTGCCTTTGAGAGTCACCACTTTCTAGAGATTTCCTCTCTCTACCTCTAGCCACCTTCCTTAGGCTAGCATAGATTAGGAAATCCTATCACCTCTTTCACCTTCCATTGCTTGCAAGTGCCTTCCAACTTGCCTTCATTCCTTCATCCATTTCCGCTGCCCATGGAGCTCTTCATGCACCTTTGGAGCTCCACCATGAGTTATATTTGTATTGTAACAAGACACTTATGGAAGTTATTTTTAGGTGCTTCACATGAGTTAGGAATCATTGTTCAGTTGTTGTTACAGTATTAAGATCAACAATTGTTGTATTTCAAATTAAAAAAAAAGACTTGGTCAACGAAATTTTTCACATGTTCTTTGTACTAAAAGTACATATGAAAAAGGCAGTTATGGTATTGTGAAAAGGCACTTATGGAACTCATTTGTAGGTGGTTCATGATTTGGGAATCATTAGTTAATTTGTTGCTAAAGTATTAAGATCAACAATTGATGGATTTCAAATTAAAAAAAATAAAAAAAGACTTGGTCAACGAAATTTTTGACATGTTCTTTGTACATAAAGTACATATGAAAAAGGCATTTATGGTATTGTGAAAAGGCTCTTACAGAACTCATCTGTAGGTGGTTCATGAGTTGGGAATCATTGGTTAATTTGTTGTTAAAGTTTTAAGATCAACAATTGATGTATTTCAAATTAAAAAAAATAAAAAAAAGACTTGGTCAATGAAATTTTTGACATGTTCTTTGTACATAAAGTACATATGAAAAAGACAGTTATGGTATAGTAAAATGACAGTTGTGGAAGTAATTTGTATGTGGTTCATATGAGTTGGGAATCATTGTTTAGTTGTTGTTACAGTATTAAGATTAAGGATTTTTGTAATTAAAATTTTAAGAAAAAATAAGAAATTGTTGGTCAACGAAATATTTGACATGTTCTTTGTACATAAAGTACATATGAAAAAGGCAGTTATGGTATAGTAAAAAGACAATTGTGGAAGTAATTTGTATGTGGTTCATATGAATTGGGAATCATTGTTCAATCTAGAGAGTGTCCTATCCACCAAAAAAGGTGTTATCCATTCAACTTACAACATACAAAAAGAAATATAATTTGTTACGTTGTGGTTGATGTAATAGAGTAATTAATTAATGGAATTGATATTATATTAATATACCATAATTGCGATGATGTTGCAGACATTTGAGTGTGTAACTCATTGGTTTGAAGTGAGATTAATAAGGACATGAAACCTGAATTGGGAACACTTGCATTCTGCATCATATTTAAAGTACAGTCAGTCAACGTAAGTGGAAGTATTAATTTACAGTGCGACTTAGTAAATATTGTGTATACAAACCCATTTAGGTGTATTTGTTCCTTGAGTATCAGAATGTTGGTTGTCATTGTAGACATGAGCATCCATAGGTGGCTACAAATTAATTGAATATTGTTAGTGGCATACTTAAAAAATGGTACCGGTTATTAAGCACAAATGACTTACATGAGTGTTGTAGTATGTTTTTAAATTTGGTTGGACAGACTTTTTTTTCTTGGCAACCTTCTCGACAGCTGATTTCATCCTTAATACACGTGGGCGGCCATTTCTCTTCACAGCAATGGGGCTCCGCACAATTGTGTTAATTGTCCCAATAGGTGTGGGGCAGTTACTTTGGTTTTGCATAACCGCAAAACTTTGGTTCTGTATAACAGTGCTGTTGCGCAAGGACTTCAATTGATTAAACAAAATTTCAGTCCCACATTCAGTCTCGCATGCGACATCAGCAAGTTCAAAGAATTCTTTGCACAACGCTTGGTACCTGAGCATTTGCGGATCTTCACTTTTTGTGTTGTAAACGGCTCTCATTAAAGTATATCTCCTTCGAATTAGTTTACTCCACTTAGGTATTATGTATCTTGAGTGTACAGTTCTGACCTTTTCTTGGGCTAACACTACCAAACAGTGGCGGCACAGTATCCCGCAAAACTAAAAAAACAAGCAAGTGCAACTGATTGTTTCAGTTTGACAATTGTATAGAACTTTATGGTACTTATTTGCACAATCGTCATCTCACAAACACTCTTGCAGCACCACGTAATTGGAGATAAAGTCGTTGACATCTACAATTTTGATTACATAATTCATTTTGGATCTAAACTCGTTTTGGATCTCCTCAAACTTTGCATTTGTGTAATTTTGTTGAAACTGATGTTCTATCAAGGAATGTGTTGCGGAAGGAATAATTGTGTTGATTGACGTAAAGTCAGCTTCACATTCCTTTTCCGCTTTGTGTCTTATTGCATTATCATATTACACAACAAAATGATGCAATATGGTTGTGAAATTGATAAATCCATCAAAAAAAGCATTTAGGCCCTCACTTCGCTGTGTGGTTGACATTCTAGCTTAAAAATTGCTCTTCAAGTACGCCGACACCTATCTAGATCTGTCTTCATATAATGTTCTAGCCATTCATTATTTTGTAATTCATATTTCATCAAGAATTGAGTCCAACCACTTTCAAAGTTAAGAACATTCACACTCTCGTATACCAATTTCTTCAATTCGCACTTAATTCCTTTATATTAGGAGTACCCTTGGAGTTTCTCGAGAATTTTTTTCATTATGTGTCAAAGGCACCATCTATGCCTTGTATTTGAAAAAACAATTTCAATTGCGTTTTGCATAGCTTTGCATTGATCCGTGACAATTCCCTCAGGTGACTTATTAGACATGCATCGACGCCAACTCTGAAATAGCCAGACAAAGATGGATGTATCTTCTGATGACAACAATCCATATCCTAATAATATTGACTGGCCATGGTGATTAACACCGACAAATGGTGCAAATGGCATGTCATACTTGTTGGTCAAATAAGTTGTGTCGAATTATATAACATCTCCAAATTCTTCGCATGTTGCACGGCTACGCGCATCAACCCAAAAAACGTTTGAGATGCGATCATCTGAATCCAAGTCAATGTCATAGTAGAAGTCATGGTTCAATTGTTGCATGTTTGAGAAGTGTGTTATCAAAGCTTGTGCATCACCATCCTTGCACAATCTCCTGCGTTGCTTTCCGATGTAATTTTTGACATCACGCTCAACAAACGAAACATTTTCAAAGCCACCTGTTTCACAAACTAATTACTGGAAACTCTTGTTAATGCGCACACCGGCTTCATCAGTCATATCTAGTGTCCTCTTGACCTGCATGGTTACAATTTTGTCTCCACGTATCAACCTGGACTTTTTTAGACTAAGGTCGTGGTTATGGACATTGTTAACATTGCGTATATACCACTGCCCTTCCTTTTTCACACCGCTAATTCTGGCAGGACATTGTTTTCTCTGTGTTTGGAGACTTTTTAGTTCTGAAGGAATTGCGGAGTGACACTTCTCTTTACGACTGCAAACTAACTTTATGAAGCATAACTCGTTGTCTTCTTCTTTTGATGAACTTCTAATTCTGACACCGAACCCACATTTAATAATGTATTTCTTATAGAATTGCTTCAGTTCGTCTACATTTTCAAAACTCATGCCAACTTGAAGAACTTCTTCGTCGATGTTATCATCGATAACTTTAATAATATCTTCAGATGGGTTGTTCACCTAAGTATCTTCAAATAACGAAATGTCTTTGAGAGATATTGGGTTAACATCTTCGCATATAGTCATCACATTGACCCTGTTAGTAATATTTAAATAAAAAATAGTTAAAATAATAACAACCACCAAAGCAAACAGTAACAACGCACATTGCGCATAAAAACATTTCTTTTGAAATTAACATTCTTGTACATTCCATTTCAATTCCATCTCTCATGACTGCACATTCACTCACCTATTGGATAAAATCACACATGGAATTGGGTGCGGAGATCGGAAAGAAGTGATTGAAATTAGCTACTGTCAAGAATTGCTTGTTTCATGACATAGTTGAAATCAAATGTGATAGCGATGTAATGCAGATGATTCAGAGGTGGAAGGATGTCCAACGTATAAGTAAACATGTCATTCGTCCACGCACTTTTACTGATATAGAACTGTTCATTCTACTGATATAGAACTGTTCATACAAACAAGGGACAGACGTCTACCAACTCCACAAGAATATTTCGAAGATATCCAACCATGGTTGTATAAGAATGCTAGAGGAGGATTATCACGAAGAAGCAGATTGGACTATCTTTAGTTAGTTGTTTATTAACTTTTGTAAGAAGTCAACAATATGTCCGTCCAAGTTGTGTTTTTTGTGATGCAAAATATTAAGGGAATTTAAGACCTTAATTGAATGTTTGTCAGTGGTTTGGAAATATTTAAAATAATTAATATTGCATAATGTCACCGTTTGCCTTTCTATTTGAACCAATTCAACCATACTGTCACCGTTTGCGTCATAATGACATTCAATATTGTGCACAACCATTTTCTTCAACCACATCAACTTCCATCTAACAAATATAAATGTGGTCAAATGTTTAAACTCCTTCAATGGTCGTTAAAGTGTCTATTTAATGTGTTTCGTGTGGCCAGTGGGGAATTGAAGTGGTCCTGACGCACATTGCGGGAAGTCATCTCCCTATCTCTTTGTGTTTGTACATTACTTTTGGACCCACATTTTTGTTCAGATATGGCACCCACAGGCAGCGGCAATAATAACAATATATTATGGACATTCAACACAATTCACATCGCCTATGTGGTAAGTATAGTTGTGGAACCATATTATTACGTTTTTAAGCACTAATATTGTGTTTCCAATTGCCATGACTGATGTTTGTTGAAATTAGAGCGTTACATATATTGATCGCCATTTTGCGGTGGCTTTCGAGGATGAACTGGTTGAGGAATGGGAGTTAGTCGATAGCAAAAGCCAAATCCACTTCGTGACCTATAACTTAGACGTCGAGTGTCCCAGAATCACTCATGGCTGGATGGACATTCGAAGAGATTATCACATTTCTGGTGATCGTCATGTCCAGTTCCGCTACACTGGGAACAACCATTTTGAGATCACCGTTTTTCCAGGGACATGTACTGAATTTAGCATGCAAAGGTATTTGCGCCTGCCGCCACTGAGTTTCATGACACAATCTTTTGTGTGAGGTTGACCAAATATCAAAGTCGAGGGTCTCATCTGGTATATGTTAAGTTTTTTTTTTCATTAAGCACATGTTAACCTCACATTAATTGGGAAACTAAATACTTTTTTTTTGTTTTTTGCCAATCAGGACCTTAACACCAAATTTGCTACCTTGATCAGGAGCAAGCATATCAATCAAGTCGTTCTTAGTGGTCCTAAGAGTGTTGTAGTATGCAAACTTCTAATTTCAGATTCACCCCGCTCCACCAAGATAGGGAAGGGCTGGAAGGAATTTTGCAGTGAACATCAATTGAAAGAAGGAGATCGTGTGCTCTTTGAAGTGGATCACGCTGATGCCGATGAATTCATTATAGTCTTTGTCAACAAATTTTTGTGTGACGAGTAACTATGATGTTCAAACAATTAGATGTGATGTTATGAATGTTAAGGTTTTTTGTTAAATCCGATATTTGTGTTCTGTGGTGAATGAGGTCCTACTTTAATTATATGTATTCCTTGTGGTATTTGAATGAAGTTTACTTTTCTAATTCAATAAGTGTCTTTTTCAACTAAACTTTTGGTACGACCAGTATTGGAACTAGTTTTCAAGTGTATTTTAACAAAAAGTCTTATTTGGACACAATGCAAAAGTCATCCAAATAATTTCATCAACTTCAATCATCACCAAACAACTTAAAGAAGTGATTGGAATTGAAGATAGAAAAAAAACAACTTTTCTGGGGCGAGAATGAAGTGTACTTTTCTTATTCAATAAGTGTCTTTTTACAATCAACTTTTGGTACGAGCTGTACTGGAACTGGTTTTCAAGTGTGTTTTTACATAAAATATGGTTTGGACATAATGCAAAAGTCATCCAAATAGTTTCATCAACTTGAATCATCACCAAACAACTTAAAGAAGTGATTGGAATTGAAGATAGAAAAAAAAACAACTTTTCTAGTACGAGAATGAAGTGTACTTTTCTAATTCAATAAATGTCTTTTTACACTCAAGTTTTGGTACAACCAGTACTGGTACTGGTTTTCAAGTGTATTTTAACAAAAAGTCTGGTTTGGACACAATGCAAAAACCATCCAAATAATTCCATCACCATGAATTATCACAACACAACTTAAAGAAGTGATTGGAATTGAAGATAGAAAAAAAACCAACTTTTCTGGTACGAGAATGAAGTGTATTTTTCTAATTCAATAAGTGTCTTTTTACACTCAAGTTTTGGTACGACCAGTACTGGAACTGGTTTTCAAGTGTATTTTAACAAAAAGTCTGGTTTGGACACAATGCAAAAGCCATCCAAATAATTTCATCACCATGAATCATCACCAAACAACTTAAAGAAGTGATTGGAATTGAAGATAGAAAAAAAACCAAATTTTCTGGTACGAAAATGAAGTGTACTTTTCTAATTCAATAAGTGTCTTTTTCAACTCAACTTTTGGTACAACTAGTACTGGAACTGGTTTTCAAGTGTATTTTAACAAAAAGTCTGGTTTGGACACAATGCAAAAGCCATCCAAATAATTCCATCACCATGAATCATCACCAAACAACTTAAAGAAGTGATTGGAATTGAAGATAGAAAAAAAACAACTTTTCTGGTACGAGAATGAAGTGTACTTTTCTAATTCAATAAGTGTCTTTTTACACTCAAGTTTTGGTACGACCAGTACTGGAACTGGTTTTCAAGTGTATTTTAACAAAAAGTCTGGTTTGGACACAATGCAAAAGCCATCCAAATAATTTCATCACCATGAATCATCACCAAACAACTTAAAGAAGTGATTGGAATTGAAGATAGAAAAAAAACCAAATTTTCTGGTACGAGAATGAAGTGTACTTTTCTAATTCAATAAGTGTCTTTTTCAACTCAACTTTTGGTACGACTAGTACTGGAACTGGTTTTCAAGTGTATTTTAACAAAAAGTCTAGTTTGGACACAATGTAAAAGCCATCCAAATAAGCCATTTATCAGTAAACCTCTATCAATGTATGAACTAAAATTTAATACAATTAAAAATTAACATTTGCCTTCCTAAAATTAATATATTGTTCACCCTGTAAAACTGTCTTTTCACAACAAATTTCATTTGTCATCAATGGCATTCACATTCAAATGGTTAGATTACCATCAAATCATGAATAAATCTATCAATGTACAAACTACATATTAACTCCAACAAATGATTCAACAATATATATTATTGTGCCTACATAAGTGGCTTTTTCAATGACACTTTTAGTTCGAAGACTGCATAACACATTGCAAGTCAAATAACAGTTTCCAATGTATTAGTTTCTATTTCATCCAAGTTTCCAAACTAAATATACAATGAGTACATTCATTTCCTGCGTCTACCTCATTCTAACTATACCTATCTACAATTATCTCAAAAATCCTGTTATTGCATTCCATCAAAGCCCAAATTCATAATCTTAGTCTCCAAAACAATACAGTCATAGAATTATGTTGTATGCAAAATCACAAATTTCTACATTTACAACAGTTATTTCTTCATGAGCATATCATAGTGTTGAATAACTTCATCGCGGTGGACATTATCTTCATGTAAAACCCAATCACAAACAAATTTTTGCCTAATTAATTGCAGCTCCTCCTAAAAAGAACATGAAGATAATGTTACCAAATGTAATCTTCAAAGAAACATTATAAACAATAAAACATATTATATAGGTAAACTTACAGTACTGTAGTCAGGTAGGACTTTACCATCAAATTTGCTTACACCATTCCACATCTCTATGAATTTCAATACCAGGACCCCACAATCATGACTGCAAAATGAAATAAGCAAAAAAATAAATTTTAACAAATACAACAGAATATTCAGACCTCATTAAGGTGTGCTAAATTACACTCGTTCAACAAACAAAATGTAAGAAGTTACTCGTTAGGTTGAATTGGAGTGTCCACACACTGCACTTGAAAATATGGCTTCTTGTCCGATTCATAGTTTAATAACATAGACAAAAACAATTTCATATTATGCGCTTGCCATATAAGTTGGACATATTATTGGAAACAATATAACAAAAAAAATGTAATAAACATATAGAATTTCTACTTATAATATAGTTATCTATCCTTGTACGGTTCTTTCTACTATGTCCAAGGGAATCAAACATAAAAAATTCCATGCTCTTAAGGTTCACACAGTAGCACCACCAATGATCACCATGGACAATTGGAGCAAACAACTACAAAAACCATACAAGACTTAATTGTTTGTCATACATAAATAACACAATGCACCAACTTCCATGGCAACAAATAAAAAATGTACAATAGTAATAAAATGTATACAAATTCAGCACTAAGGATGTCTTGCATGCCAACCAGCAAACTACAAAAAAAGGTATTGTAGTCACTTAATTTCCAAACATGTTTGTTCGCAACTTTTTTATTGCTGTCATGTAAAAGACAATCCTGCATTCCACAATGCACTTTGTCAATTTCATATAATTGTTATCAAAATATCAAGTTCAACTAAATATTAGAATAATACCGTGTACATAGGATGCATTATGATTCTTTGCACCCGTTCATGCAACTTCCTTTCATTATGCATCATAACATTTGTTGCAAACAATACAGCCTACAACAACACAATAATCTACTATTAAATTATTCTACATTATAACATAATTACTAACATTAACATGTAATTTAGGATCTTACCATGTTGCATATGTAACCGGTCGGTCGAAAACCCATACAGTTCTGGGTCGTCAAGATTTGACCATTTATATTGGAAATAACGCTACAAAATTAAATTAATGACTATTAGTAATTTAAATCAAGTAAATAAAACTTATAATAGTAAAACAAATGTCGTACCGATATAGAGAATCAACACGAGTCAATGTCATGTACAACTTCAGAGCATCCACACCCAATAAAGGACAATCAACTTGAATGGGTAAAATTATGGCTAATGGAATGGGTTCACTTCTTCCTGCTAGAATGGGTGAACTCCTTACTACTGGAATGGGTGAACTTGTTACTGTTGTTGGAAGAAACTCACTACTCCCGTAACGAGATCCATCAAAGTTAACACTTTGTACTTTAAATGGAGTATATTGTCGTTTAACCTTTGCCTTTTTAACACCCTTCTGTCTACAACCTTCAGAATCCTTACTGATGTCAACATCTTCATTAACTTTATCTCCATTAACTTTTGTCGCATCAGTAAAACAAGAAGGCTTTTGTCCGCTTTCTTCAAAAATATCACCCTTATCATCTCCAACATTAGTCTCTTCTTGGGATGACCATTTACCACGTGAGAATACTTCATCCTGCAACATCCTCAACTCTTTCTTCATGGCAATTAGTTCCATTTCATTCATTTTGACTTTCTTCATGCAAGCCTCCTCAAAATTGGATTCACCACTATCATCATCATCTTCATTGATTTCTTCACCCTCAATATTTAGTGCAGCCTGAACAATTGGATTTGATCTACATTCAACCGTTAACGCCCAATCCCAAATAATCTACAAAACAATTTAAAAATTCAATTACAACATAACATATGATGTCAAAATAATGAATATAACTAAATCAATAATTTTAAATGAAAAAATTCATTACTAAACATCATAAATAAACAATACAAAAAGAACTTTCCATGTGTAGCATCTATGACAAGGAAGATGAATTGGTGTCTTTATCATTATTTTTTTCCTTTAAATTTTTGAGTATTTTTAATCTCAGCATAAGATTAAGAAGGTACTACTAAGAGTTGTTTGTGTACTTTTTTGTTACCAAGAGTGGTTAGTGGATTCAGTTATAATCAATTAATTGTTTAGTGAAACATCTTAAGTTGAATACATAAAGGAGAAGTAGAAGTAGCCAATGAGTTTGGGTGAAGCGGTATAAAATTTGTTGTGTTGTTTGCGTTGCTTCTTCGCTAAAAAATCTAACCTAATCCTCTATGAGAAGATTCTACGCTGTACTCAACCCCCAATACAACAGACAATGGTTTCGAGATTCACCAATTAGCCTAAACAATTCATTAGAAAAGTTTTTTAAACATTTTCTATCTTTAAAATAAATAATACGTGATTAAACATGCGACCGTAATTCAAGTATACTAAGTTTTAAAAACTTACTACATTTCACGTAAATTTAGACTAAATGTTAATGTGAATAAACTATTTTATTACATTTATATAATTTTGTATTCTTTGTTTCATCTTTTAAACATTACATTTATTAAAACTTACATTCATACAGTGTATAAATATTGTAACTATGTAAAGGCAAATCCTACACACAACAAACCATACCTGGTTTGTTCGAGCAACTTGTTAATGAAGTTGTTTTTATACCTACAAATAGCTAAAAAAGTTTTTAAATGGTTTTGTAGATTTGTTAGGAAAAATACAACACATGTTAATTTTAGTTTAAATTAAATATGTAAACACCCTTTACATGCAACAATAATAGACAACAAGAATCGTTTGAATTTTTAACTACTCCAGACACACCATTATCGAGTCATCTACCATGTATAAAATGAACAACTAATTTCATATATACACAAAAATTTACCCGCCTTAAAAGTTCATACATCTTCAGCTAAGATCAAATGATCATCATCATGAGTCCATTATATTTTTGTTCTACGGTATGCTACTTTTGTTGTCAATGATCTATTATTTTACATATTCATTCAATCTTACTTTCTTCACGCCTTTTCATAACTCTTGTTTAAATCATCTACAATATTATCAAATGAATGATCCTGGAGGCATAAATGTTAATGGTTTATGTGCAGGTAAATATGGCAACCATAACTAAAGTAGCAATGTTTTTATTATCAATAATGATGTTACTCTTCAATGCAACACACTCTGTTATTCTAGAGCTTGATGAAAATCATATCAAGTCAGCTACCTTTTTCTCTAAAGAAATTGAAGTGGGACCAGGAAAAGTTGCAGTGAAAACATTATTAGATATTGACTTTCCAAAGGGTCACATTGGGATCAAGAGTTTTGATGTTGAAGTGGTTGATGAAGATGGTAATTTTGTCCCTTTGTATGAAGCTTACCTTCATCATTGGTTTGCTGTAAAATATATTGAAAATATTACCATGTCACACTACATTAAAGAAACTCAAGACCTTCACGACGGTATCGAATATGAGAGAAATGATGGTGCATGCCAAGGTTTTTTGCTTCCACACTATTGGGGCTTAGGAGGAGAATCACGAGGAACATCCTCAAATCTTCCAGATCCTTTTGCAGTTGAAGTAGGTAATCCTACAAAAATAAAGAATGGGTTTAAAGAAAAATGGTTGTTTAGCATCATGGTTATTGATACACGTGGCACACATGATAGAAAAGGTTGTACAGAGTGTAGGTGTAAGCTTTTAAATATCCCAAAGGACTTTTACAATGTCACAACGGGCATTAATGGTCAATTGTTGTCTAGAAATTATAAAGGAGGACTCTTTTGTTGTCAAGACAACTTACAATGCAAATTAAGAAATGGTTTTCGTGGCCCAACGAGAAAGCTTTCCCTAAAATACAAAATAAGGTGGGTTGATTGGGATGAACATCAAGTGCCTCTTAAGTTCTACATACTTGATTCAACTGATCGTGTAACATTAAATGGTTCTACACTAACTCATGATTGCCAGGTACATGATTTATTTATTATATACTATACCTTACATATGAAGAGAAAACCCTTGAAACTCAATTTTTTTCACACAAAAATATTAGGTTGTTAATTACTTTTTATGTTGGTAAGTGAGTGACATAAATTTCCCAATTTGATCTAGGCCGAGTATACTATCCCAAGAAATCATTACATTGACTCCCCTCATGTTAAGAAAGCAAACATCCCAATGACAAAAGGTGGTTATCTTATATATGGCACTGCTCATATGCACACCGGTGTTGTCAATGTTACTCTATATGGACAGGTAATATTTTATATTTGTTAGTGTTCCTATGTAATCTACATAATGTAGATCAACATATATCAAATTTTGGGGCTTCAAATATTCATTAGTAATAAATCTTGTAGACAGTTTTATATCTTTGCACGAAATTAACTACTTCAATACAAATTCTCTTTATTTATGGTGTTACTTAACTTAGGACGGAAGGGTTTTATGCACTTCAATTCCAAAATACGGAACAGGAAAAGAAGCAGGAAACGAAAATGGTTACCTAGTTGGAATGTCTGTTTGCTATCCAAAGCCTGGTTCTATCAAGATTAAAGATGGCGAAATTCTAACACTGGAATCCATATATGAAAACAAGTTTCGTACTGGGGCTATGGGACATTTCTACATTTACTTGGCAGAGCAAATACCAAACAAAGATTTGAAGTTTTAATGTAAAATTATTTATTTATCGTTTTGTAATAGCTCGTTTAATTTGTTGTATAATTCCAATACATGAATAACAATCCTATGTCATGACCATTTTTGTTAATGTTATTTTACTTTTGATCCACCGCTAGGTTTATGATGACGTTATTTTTTCTATATTGTGTCTTGTTGATGTGTTTTTGGGAATACGAAATAAATTTTGCAGTGACAACACACTAAAAAAGAGGTAATTAAACAATTATACTTTTAATTTTAAAGAAAATGGTGTAAACTTAAAGCTAATTTAAGACCATGAATAATGAAACACTTGTACATAGTGAATTACAAGTCACACTGAAATGAAGATGAAGAAAAAGGAACAAATACAAAGTTGGAAATGAATAAACCATCTTCTACGTTATGCGAGCTAAACATATTTTGTTTACATCTATCCAAAGATTCATACAATTCATTCTTGCAAAAAGGAAATCCAAAATATATATGATGGTTATTCATCATCAAACGTTCAAACATTGAACCTTCATTAGACAATCTACTTTCTACATTCTTATAAATAATTAAGCTATCGTAGAAACAATTCCAACCATAAAAATTCATTTTCCTTTGTCTATTTTGTATTATTTTTGTTCTACTAATATTAGCAATAATTTTGATATATATATATATATATATATATATATATATATATATATATCCATATTGTTATTGAATTATAAAATATAAATATAGAATTGGGATAAAAACAATCAAGTTTCTTTAATGGTGAAAAATTTAAAGAATTATTCATCCAATCTTTTGAATCTTCAAAATGTTGTGAGTAATTTTTTTCATAAATATTATTTAAAGGATGAAAAGTTGTTCCTTAGTTTTAATTTAAAAATTCTTCAAAGACTAAACCTTTATTTCATTTGTTCCGTTTCAATTAATTTGACATGAGATGTTAGACTAATATTACGAATTCACTTCAAACGTGACTTTGATATTTTTTTTCTTAAAACAGTAAACACTTCTTCTACATTGTTCTTCGAAAAATTTGTTCCTATGCTTTTAAGAATTCTTCTTAGAAAAATTTGATGTTCTTTCCTTTTCTAATACAGAAAATATTAAACAAAATAAACGATTGAAGTAAAGCAAAAGTACATATAACAATAGTAGAAATGCCATAATAGGATTGTTTAAAAGAATATGGTACAAAATAAGTTGTCTTCATGATTTTACTAAAAATAATACACTTTTACTCCGAAAACATTTACCAATAATTAGCATTCAGTCAATATTTATAATTGGGAAGATTTCAAATTAAAGGAAACAAAATTTGTCTGAACTGAAGACATTTAACCTTAGCAAAAGTCTATGTTAAGGTTTAGACCGTCTAATATAGTTATAAACACAATGGATTATCTATTGTTTAGTGTTTTGATGATAATATATATTACAGATCATTGAATTAAGTATGTAAAAACATTATATAGATTAGAATCATCTAACATCTTTTTGGTTGGTTTGGTATACAATGTTAATATCTATGTAAATGTAGAATGTTATGCATATATATATATATATATATATATATATATATATATATATATGTGTGTGTGTGTGTGTGTGTGTGTGTGTGTGTGTGTGTGTGTGTGTGTGTGTGTGTATTTAAAGATAATAAGAAGATCTACAAGTTAACTACTGAGATCACACAAGGTCTAATCCTATATTTCCCACTAAATGGTGTAGTAATAGTAGACAATCTATGAGTTTTGATGATGGCAAATAATCTAAGTGTTTTATTTATTTGAATACGTACAAGTTATCTAAACGGTCTAACATGATTTTTGTGGAAGATGAGGCGTTCATTAGACCATCCAATGCCTTTAGCAAGTCTTGCGATACTCAGTCTTATAGACCATAATAATTCTTAGCATTAAATTAACTTATAAATAAACCATAATAACAAATCTATCTAGATAAAATCAAATGGATGGAATATTATTTACACTAATTATAATATCTATGTTTGTAAGAACATAAAAACAAATGTGTATATTATTACTTATGATTATCTGTTATATATGCAAATATTGTTAGATTATTTCTAAAAGCATTACTAAGTCATAAACTTTTTGAAGATTCAAATAAGAACTTTGCATGTGTAGCATCTATGACAAGGAAGATGAATTGGTGTCTTTATCAATATTTTTTCCTTTAAATTTTTGAGTATTTTTAATCTCAACATAAGATTAAGAAGGTACTACTAAGAGTTGTTTGTGTACTTTTTGGTTACCAAGAGTGGTTAGTGGATTCAGTTATAATCAATTAATTATTTAGTGAAACATCTTAAGTTGAATACATAAAGGAGAAGTAGAAGTAGCCAATGAGTTGAAGGAACTAAAATTACAAGTTTATCCTTATTATGTTTTAGTTGTTGAAGTTCTCTCTTTTTTGTTTTGCTCTCTGCCTCCGTGTTCAAGGGCTACAAAACTAATTTGGAAATCATTTTTCTCTCTACGCTATTAGGGATTTATGGATAGTTGAGAATTTTATATCTCACCCTCAACCTTAGACTTCCCTAGTAGTATTCAATTTATGGTTACAAACTTAGCTATTCAATGTTATTCAATTTATGGTTATACCACACACGTCCTGATTGCTTTAATCAATAGAGGGACTTGTCCAACTTTGTTGAATAATCCTTTTTAGTATTTTCCTTGTTGGGCAAATTAAATCCTTTTGGCTTTTTCATTTAAATATCATTCTCAAGAGAATCGTAAAAATAAGTTGTAACATCATCCATTAGATGTAAATGCAAACCTTCTTGTGCAATTATGAGAATCAAATATCGAAATGTTGTTGCATCTAATACTAGTGAATATGCCTCTTCACAAATCAATACTAGATTTTATGTGAAAACCCTTAAGCAACTAACCACCTTTTGTACCTAACAATTTCACCATTCTTATTTTGTTTTTGTGAAAAAATCCATTTATATCCAATGGGTTTTACACCCTCAGGTGTGCGAACTACAGATCCAAAAACCTTTCGTTTAGCAAGCAGATATAGTTATGCTTCAATTGCATCTTTTCATTTTGGATAATCATTTCTTTTTCAACAATGATCATTGGTTCTTGATCCTCATTGTCACTCATAAGATCCATCGCTATATTATATGCAAAAGTCTCGTCAATGTTGACTTCATTTTGGTTCCATATTTATAAAGTAAAGCTAACAATAGATAAAAGAAGAAAAGAAATAAGAGAGAATAAGGACAACTTTTCCCTATGTCTTATTATTGATAGGTAGAGTCTTATTCCTATTTATAGATACAAAAGATCCATCGCATTATATACACACTACAAGAAATCAGCTTAATATCTACGCCAGTTTTTCATAGGTAATGTTTTGTTTTCGTAGGTAATGCATTGTTATCTACGAATTACCTATGAACCAAATTTCGTAGGTATTGAGCTGGTAGGTAACTTTATCTACGAAAATATACTTCGTAGATAACATATCTACGAATATTATCTACGAAAGAAAAACGTAGATAATTATCTATGAAAACAACTCATAGGAAAAATATTCAAATTACCTACGAAGAATTTCGTTGACAACTTACCTACGAAGATTTTCGTAGGTAACAACATATTTGCAAAATTCTATATAAATAACTTACCTACGAAAATATTCGTAGATAATTTACCTACAAAATTTTTCGTAGATAACTTAAATATAAAAAAAAAAAAGATATTATAGAATCCTTACATCCATATATATCTCGAATAATATATCTCGAATATGATAATAACAATCAACTAGGTAAGAACATATATCTTAACAATGTAGTACTTGGTAATTTGAAGAGGGGAAAATCAATGATGGAAGGGTTGAGGGCTAAGCACATAATTTTTTTTTCTACAAATTTGCAAAATTACATGACAAAGGGAGTTCCTTTCTGACTCAACAATGGGTTCAACTTCTAGTGAATGAGTTGGATCATCATCTTTCCCAAGAAGACCAACAAGATGTATGTTAAAACTAGAACAAAGTCCCTCAACAAGTGCTATGATGCAATCATTGCCTATCACTGATGAAGGACTCTCACGTAAAGCACATCTAAAGATCTGCATATGCAAAGCAGATGCCAAAAGATGTAAAGAAACAAATTATGCCAACTTCCAAGATAATAAAATGAAAAGAGATAATCTCTTAATACAAGTCATTATACCTGCCTATTGTTTACTATCACGCTGATCTGCCCTGAATAGCATCAGCAAGGCCAATGATCTTTAAGTCATTGCGAAGAGAAGATTTTTCTGAAATCTCTAGACTACAATATAAACACGACATATCATTAAATAAAGCTTTATGCTTTTGCAATTTTGATGGAATCATAAAATTGAATTATCAGAGGACAAGGGTGACAATCTGAGAAAAACTGACTCTAGCAGTAAAAAGTATAAAAAATTTAAAAAGAACTTATGGAACTTGTTTAGACAAGTTTCTCCAAAAGAACTCCTAGGAGAGGAAAAATGTGAAGAGAAAAATGAAATTGACCTCTCCATAGGTAAGAATTAGTGTATACATAAATTAAAAAGAAAGTTTCAGAGAAATTATATGAGAAGGTTTCTACAAATTAGCCTATGCACAAACTAAAATTTAACTTACGAAGAAGTCAATTTTCATTTTTTTTTTCTAGAAGTCTTTTTTGAGAAGCTCATCCAATCAATCCAAAATTAAAGTTGCCACGCTTATAGCCATATTTATGAGAAACCATATCCAGTACATATTGGGGAACAAAAACGTATGTCACTAAAAACTAATACATATGTACAACATCAGTTATATGCCAATCAATAAACTAGTGTATGTTTGATAAATTATTCTTTGACCTTACCAAGCAATTTGGTCTAAGCATTTATCACTATATAACCCTATATTTTACTTCATTCTTATTATGTGTCACAAAGATAGCAATTTATTATTTAAGACAAAACCTTATCAATTATAAAAGAGATGCCAACATCTAGTTTCACCTATAGGGAGTTTTTCTAAAAAAATTTGAACATCAAACAAATCTTTATCTTTATTTTCTAACAATGGTTTTGGCAGTGACATAACATTACTACTGCTATTTCTGCAAATATCTTAAACCCAATCTTTATCTTTATTTTCTAACAATGTTTTACGTCAAACAACTTTGAAAAGAAGTACATTTGATTTATATTTTAAGCATGTGAGAAAAGCTTGACGAATGAAACAAAACTTTCCATCTTTTCATGTTTAAAGAAGCAAATTAGACACCTAATTAGACCTTTCTCTATGCTAAATCTATTAATAAGTGTATGGACAACACACTACATCGCATGACAAATCAAAAGACTGAGAATATACTATAAGTTTATTAGTATGGGAGTAACACCAAATTTGAGAAGCTTGACTATAGATTTTAAGTTAATTTGACATGTTTAAGAAAGAATAATAAACATAAAGAAAATTTATATTAATTTCACTTTAAACTAAAATTAGTTTATGTAAAAATTGATTTATAAATGTTATTTTTCGTATTAACATTTCATAAATTTAATTTTTAACTCAGTATAAATCATTTTAAGTTACTTTATATTCTCTCTTTAGTTTTTTTCTTTAAACAAAGCCTTTTTGTTATTCCCAACTCAAAGCAGAGACAGTCCCCACTCCAAAATCAACACCAATTGACAAAAGAGTGTCTCCATTGTCAAAAACACAAGCCATCCCACCATGTGAGGTGGGCTACATGGATTCCCCAATGCCATTTTGTCTCAGTTAAAAACAAAGTCAGGATAGTCAACCTTCAATAATTCAGCAAAATACAATGGCTCAAGAATGTAAAAAGATAGGATCACATCTAAAGCTGGTTTCTTTTTTCCATCTCACACATTAAACAATCCCCATTTTAAAACCAATTCACGAACCAGAGAGTGCCTCCATTGCAATTACAACGAAAACCCCCAAAATTCACTTCCTAAACCCCGAAGTTTGCAAACTTTGGATCCCTACACACATTATCAGAGTGGAACTTTAATTCTGGCCAAAGATCAACACCCAAAACATGAACAACAACAATAAACCTAACTTTTGTCTCATCCTATAAATTCAATTCAATTAACAGACGAATGATGATAATAAAGTAAGAACGCATTTATCCGCTCGAGACTTCCACCCCTCACACCTGAGATCAGAACCCCACTGCATCCTGTAACAAGTACTCTGCTCAATCACAGGCCTCCCACTCCAATCCCCTCTCAACCTCGGATTGAAATGCAGAATCCTCGGCGGTTCCTCTTTGTCCACAGCCTTCAATCCCTGCAACTCCATCATGAACTGCGACACCATCACCACCTCATCCCTGTCCCTCACGTATTTTGCAGCCACCACTGGAATAATGTCGCTTCGCCGACTACTCCCGCCACCACTGAAGAACCTTTTAGAGCTTTGAAACAATGTCATTTGTCGACTCCATCGTATCGTCCTAGCTCCTCTAGCGGACGTGGTTGAACGCAACCTCAGATCGGGACCGTGAATCGTCGCAAGTTGTGATATCGTCAGCGCCTTTGGCATTACGACGACTGATATTTCTATTTGAGGTGGAAGATATCGTAGCACACGGCGTATTCGCAGCTACCGCGATGGCGATAGAGAGCATAAAGCAGACACGAGAGGTTGGATTAGAGTCAGGTCTTGATACCCTCAGCGTGGAAGGTGCGGCAGCAGAGAGGGATTGGTGCTTAGGGTTTTGATTTGGTGGTTCTTAGTTTTTTTTATTTGGGGAAAAGTTTTAGGTTTTAATTGGGGGAAGTTTTAATTGATTGTTTTTTGTTTGGTAGGAAAGTTTTGCTTCGTGAAAAATTTAGAGAGTAAAAAATTAAGTGGAGGGTTGCAAAAGATATATTTTGAATAAAAAAAATTATATGATTTTTGCTTATGAAATTTTTTCGTAGATATTTTTTTTTTAATTCTTTTTTGCGATAATTATTTTTTACACAAAAATTTATAGATAAAGTTTTGTATGAAATATTTCTATCGAAACGTGTTATGTTTATCTATGAAATTTTCGTATGTAATTTATTTTTTCGTTATTCACGAACTTTAATTTTATCTACAATTATTTTTCGTAGATAAAATGAAATTATTTACGAAAAATATTTCATAGATAATTTTTCATAAATAATAGACAATTTTCTTGTAGTGGCAAAAGTCTCTTCAAATTAGCTTCATTTTGGTTCCACATTTATAAAGTAAAGCTAACAATAGATAAAAGAAGAAAAGAAATAAGAGAGAATGAAAGACAACTTTTCTCAATGTCTTATTATTGAAAGATAGAATCTTATTTCTATTTATAGATACAAAATGTAACCCATATAAATCAAAGAGTTAATAAAAATATTTCACAATAAAATCATATGAATAATTGTAGCAAATCAATTAGTCATAAGAATAACGGTATCAAATCAATATTAATTCATAGCAAAAAGAATATTTTATTTATTTGATGAACTTGAATTTTTCAATAATACAAAAACGACGTTCTTTTAACAATTTATTAATTAATTATGATTTTTATGATTGATTTATTAAGTTATAGACATTGTTCCTGCAAAGAACAAACAAGATATGTTAGACACAAGTATTACCTTACCCTGGTCCGCCATCTTGATGAGTACGTATTTTTGCCCTCATTTAATGTTTAATTCTGGGTATTTAATTGAATTTATGTGCCTAAAGAGTGATTTAATTGATAATTTTGATAATTAGGTTGTTTGAGCATGTGTGATAAAAATGTCTTAAAAGTGATTTTTAGCTGCATAAATTATTTTTGTATATTTTAAACGTTTGTTGATGCAGCTGAAGTTAAGATTAAGCTCATTATAGGTGGGAAAATAGATTGATTGAAGTTACAAACCACCTTTAAAAGGTTGAAATTAGCAAGTTCTGGAAAATTCACTTTTGTACCCCATACATTACTTACACACTCCTCCTACAAAAACCTGTTCTGCACCCCTCCTACCACTTAAACCCAATTCACTCAGATCATGCCATGTGGCAATCCTCCAAATATTAAATTAACCAATCAGATAAAGACATGTGTCATGATCTAGCAACTCAAAATTCAGCCAATAACATGTTGCCACGTCATCACCTTCAACCTCCCAAACCCTAGCCTCCATCTCCATGCCGTCAGCCATGTCACGGACCACCACCGTGAGCCACCACGCCGGAAAGCACGAACCATGACAGCACCACAGCAGCACTCAGCCGCCGTCCTCCCTCCACCCTCGCCGGCAGCTATCGCGAGTTCCTCCGACCACCGCGAACACCTGCAACGCACAGCAGCACCTGCAGCTACCAGCACCGTCAGCCACCGCGCAGCAGCAACGAGCGCGCAACCATGGCCACCGCGACACAATCGTCAATGCACCTGTGAGCCAGAACAGATCCACCGTGACAGCGAACCATCGCTGCAACGCGCAAGCAGCCACGCCGAAAAACGCTGCTGGAGCGAAGCCACCGGGAGCAACCACACTGTATCTGCAACGCACCAGATCTTCCCCGCACATGACGCCGGCCACCGCAGATTTGCAACTCGCCGGAAAACGCGAAACGACGCAACCAAGGCGATGGACCTGCAACAGCAAAAACGTGAGAGCAGCAGCCATAGAAGCTCATAATTCGTGCTGTGGCAGAAACCCTTTTTTATCTTTTTATCTTTTAAATTTTATTTCTATCTTTGTTTATCTTAATCCCCTATATTTTTTATTTTATTTGACTAACCGCTTTGTATAGTTTTATAAGAACTAATTTGTTAAAAATCAATTCCGTGTTCGTTGGGAGACGACTTAGGGTTACTTTACCCTTTCTATTTTCTTGACTACTATCTTAGCAATACTGACGTTGCTATAGTTTAGTAGTATTAATTTGATCGCGTCAACGACAACGTTATCAAATTTGGCGCCGTTGCCGGGGAACACGGTTAGAATTTTTATCATTTTAGTTCTTATTTTTATTCTTTTGATTTTGATTTTTGATTTTGATTTTGATTTTGATTTTGATTTTGTTTTATC
>Ga0214542_1006328_pt1 | contig 21714 bp, 7 predicted proteins | sample CNSS1metaG_FD_160096 | JGI IMG/M metagenome (GOLD analysis project Ga0214542, IMG submission 160096) | Root nodule microbial communities from cowpea collected in UCLA plant growth center, Los Angeles, California, USA - CNSS1 | ecosystem: Host-associated > Plants > Roots > Nodule | place: USA...
ATATATATATATATATATATATATATATATATATATATATATATATATATATATATATATATATATATATATATAATTATAAGCAAATAAACAAAATAATGTTCTAATACAATCAAATAGATAACCTTTTTATAGTAAAAAAAAATTATCTTATTTACTTATATTTATATCATTAAAATCATCAAATAGTTGTATATTAAATCGTGGTTGTGAAAATATTATTACTCAGAAAAGAACTTAGTGCCCACAAAAACACGAGGAGGTGATATTCTTCTTTCCCCTAACATATCTACTTACTAATAATTTCATCAAGTGAGCTTAATTTCTCTTTTTTACCATTAAAATTTACCAACGTATTAGATTGAGCGTTTAAAAATTTATCAGTTTGATTTATACGAGTAATTGAACTAACATATGATTAAAATTTTGAATAGGATAAGTATAAAAAGGTTGACTAGGGATCCAAAATTACCAATCATATACGCATGCAAGTCTTGAATTTTAATGTAAAAATGAAAAAAAATGTTTTATTTGTTTGGAAAACAAAAAATTAAGAAAGGGGCATTAGAGTACGTATCCCTTATTCTATTATCTTAAAAATTGTAAAGAAAAAGATATAGTAGCCCTTGATTAAAATACAATTTTTTGTCTTAGTTTTAAGTTTTAATAAATTTAACCCATAATAAAGTTTACTCATAATACCATTACCCAACACCCAATATATATATAGTAATATCATATTCTCGCCAACAGTTAAAGCAGTTAAAGAGACAAAATTTGTATAAGTATTCTCTGGACTTATCAGAAAGAAAAAGTGTTTTTGTTTTCCTCTTTTGTAATGGAAAATATTTCAGTCGATCATGACATGTCCCCAGGTAAAGGTGGGAAAGGTCCCTGTACGTACATGATTTAATCAGAAATTAAAAAAAAAAAAAAACGTTTTAGAATGCAATGAGTTTTAGAATGACATGTCCCCAGGTAATGTTTATAGCTATATATATTTGTATTTTAATTTTGTGTCACTTAAAAAAGTAATCTAATTATAGAGTTAGATATGTTTTATTCTTAAAATTCGATTATTAAATTCAAAATTTTATCATGTGATATCAATATGTTTTTATAAGACTTGTGTTTTAATTAAAAATTATAACTAAGTATTAGAGATACTTTGGCTTTCTACCAGATGCACACATGATTAAGGATGTGTTTGGTTCAATGTTAGAGAATTGACTCCAATTGAATAAATTTTCCAATACAAAAATAAGAATTAGTTGTTTCTCATTCATCTTGATTTTTTACCTTTTAATTGATTTTAGAAATCAAATACATACCGATTCTATTTTTAAAAATCAATTCAAATCAATCACACAGAACCAAACACACACTAATCCTACTTTTCAAATATGGGAAAACTTTAAAAACTGCCAAGAGCCTTCAATCTCAAGCTACCTATATCTTTATGATGCAATTATATTTTGCTTTATTTCTTCTTATTCTTCTTTTTTACTTTCCTTCTTTTACTGAAAAAAGATGACATTTCTGAAAGGCCAACTCGATCCCTCCTCAATTTAAAAGCTGAAGTTCTTCTAAAAAATATTTAAAGCTCAAATTTTTTAGGGTTGTTTTTTTCTTCCAAAATTCTGTATTCTTTTTTTCCTATTTGATACTCCTCTTTATCTTATAATATTTGATTCTTTTCTGTTAACAATAGGGTATACATAGTAATTACTAAAGCATGTAAAACATATACCTCCTTTTCAATCATAGTCTAAATTTCGAAACAATGTTCAGTGAGGCAGTGTTTGTATTATGATTTGCTCTATCATAGCCTTGTTTACAGTAATTCGCTGGTAATGATTTCTTTTGTCTTCTTTTAACAGACATAGACCAATGATATGTGAACAAACCCCATCCCCATAATTTTCTCACTGATAATGATACAAGTACTTTGATTTTTTTTTTTCAAACACTTAAAACTTTACGAGAAGTTTGTAGGAATAACAAGTGTGAAGTTTGATTCTGTACATCATTATGACGACGATGATTAAGCTTGGAATAGGCTAATAAGCTATGTGTGGTCCGCAGCAAGATTTTGGTCAAAAATTGGAACACTGATCCCTCGTAATGGGTGCAGTCAATTTGGAATTGTGTGGGTCAAATTAATCCAAAGGGTTAGCCCCCACCACCATCAACCTTCTTTTCAATGCATCCAAAGTTTTCCTTCAGAATCGAAGAGCTATAGCACATGCAAATGCAAACAAAACCCAATCGGAAAAGCCCTAGCACCCAATTATTTGAAACATTATTTTGAGTTTGAACTAGTCTTAAAAATGTGAAATTGAAATTATGCAGATAAAGATCTGGGTTAGTAGATTTGATGAATGTAGGTTATTTTTTGTGATATGATGTGCGCATGCGCGACAGTGGGAAGTGCGAAGGGAGATCTGCGGCGCAGTGGAATGAGTAAAGAAAAGAAAAGATAATGTAGTGTGAGATAAAATAGTGAGTTGTTTTAGGTAGATGGAGGAATCTATGGGACTGAGAGGATCTTTAACCAGCAGAGGACTATATTTTATTTTCTGAGTCATTTTGGTTTCGTTTTGTCCCCTCTTTCATGTGCTTGTAGGTAGCCATAGAGGTACCTCACCCAACCATGGATAATGATTACTGTTTTGTATCTGTTATTTTGCTGACATATTTAAGCTTTAAGGACCCACCTTTTTACAAGGTTCATTCACACACACTATTTTTGCATCAAATAGTTTCCCGCGTTTCTCATCGTCTTCGGATGTCAGGTGCAATGCAACCCAAAATGGATAAACGGAAGGAAAGTAAAAGAAAGGAAATAAAAAATTAACATGGAACTCTTTAGTAATGATGGGCAAAAACAAAAAGAAAAAACCTTTTTTTTTTTTATGAAGAAATGTTTAATTGTTAGGTTTGTCAGAGAATTGAACCTATAATTTCTTTTTATCTCTTTTTATTTTTTTTTTTCACCAAACAAATCTTGTAATTTTTGTAAGGGTTAAATGGAAGAGTTAAAACCAACAATTTCTTCTGATTGTCCCGAATCTAAAAATGAGATTTCTAGTGAGACAAGACAATTGTTGAGAGGGAAATTGTTGCAGGTGACATAATTGTCTCGTGACATAGGTCCAAGTAGACTGAGTCATAATCAAATTATGGACTTGAACGGTTACACTCTTAAATAAAAAGAGTTGTGTGATGACTTGACTATAACTTTTGATTTAGTGGTAATGCTCCATCCTATCAACTTGTATAGAATCAAATGAAAAATGTGTAAAAAAATTACATTTCATGTGGTAAAAATAATAATTACTCCTTAAACGGATTTTTTTTAGTTTTTTCTTTTCATTTTCATCGCTTTCTTCATAGAGACTATAACTTTTGGTCTACTGGTAAGAGCTCGATCCTACCAAATTGTATGAAAAATAAAATGGAAAATGTGTAAAAATATTCCATTTCATGTGGTAAAAATAATTAGGTTAAATTAATCTTTTGGTCCTTGTATATGTCAAGTAGTGTCAATTTGGCCCTCAAGCTTTTTTCTGTCTCAATTTGGTCTATGATTCAATTTGGTCCTTACTGTTAATTTGATCAAACGGTGTTAAAGTCAACGTCACGTGTCAATTTTTGGTTTTTTTGAATTTTTTTATTTTTTTAAAACTTTTTTAAATTTTTACACGTGTCACCTCACAGTTGTACCACGTGTCAAAATGATTCAATTTGGTCCCTATATTTGTTTTTAGTTTCAATTTAGTTATAGTCCTTGTAAAAATGAAGCAATATTGTTCCTCTTTAAATTGAGACTCAATTTACTTTTTGTATAAATCTTATGATGATATTCTTGCTAAAATTAATGTTTTTATTAAATATTTATAGAAATATTTTTAAATTAAATTTTAAATTCTATACAAAACTTTAAACTTTGGTTTTGTTTTGAACTTGAAATTTAGTTCTTAAACTTATGTATGACAAATTATTTGATTTCTAATCTTCACTAAGCTTGTATGATATGATACACTTGATGCTTTTATATATGATGACAAAATGGTTGATTATTGAAATTAGGTTTGGGGTTTAACTTTGTTTAATAATAAAACTAAAAACAAAAAAGTTTGTTTAAAAATAATTCTACAAATATTAAATAAAAATGTCAATTTTAGTAAGAAGATCATCATAAGATATACAAAAAGTAAATTGAGTCTCAATTTAAGGAAGATAATATTACTTCATTTTTATAAAAAATTGGAACTAAATTGAAACTGAAAATAAATATAGGAACCAAATTGAATCATTTTGACACGTGACCCAGATGTGAAATGACGCAAGTAAAAAATTAAAAAAAAAAATAGGAATTAACATGTGACGTTGACTTTAATACCGTTTGGTCAAAATTGATGGCAATAAACAAATTAAATCACTTTTAAAAAAAAACAAGTACCGAATTGAGACAAAGAAAGACTGAAGGACCAATTTGACACTACTAAACAAATACAATAATCAAAAGAGTAATTTAACCAAATAATTATTACCCCTCACACGGATTTTTCTTAGTTTTTCTTTTCGTTTTCATCGCTTTATTCACATAGGAACAACCTTTGTACATGTATACTTAATTTCACTATGTAATGCATTCTCTCAAACAAAGGAAGGACAACATGAGGAATATTTTCATTTTGCTCACGATCGGTTTATTCGTGTTAAGTGGAACCAAACAATGGTGTGTGTTTTATTAAGAGGAAGCTATAGGAAACAAAATGCATTTTCAGAAATAAAACTTTTTTTTTTCACTTTCTTTCATCAATTTAAATTTATTTTTCATATTAAATTTAGTGTTCAAAATATATTGGTTGTGTTGCATTACTGGAAAAAATATAAATATTACAACATAATTAAAAAAAAAAGAATAATATTATCCATGAAAATGAACATACGTGTTAAGTCAAACTCAACTAGTGAAACTTGAACATAATATGTAAAAGAATTTATAACTCAATTTTGACTCATTTATTTAATTGATTCTGATTAAAATCTTAAACTTCTTAATTCATTTATAACTTAGTTAATTTTTGGTTTCATAAAAAAAATCATGAAATTATTTTTAACTTTATAAGTATAGGAACAAAAATATTATAAAGATATTTTTTTAATAAACATATTATATATATATATATATATTAGTTAAAATTTAGAATTCAATATAAAAGCTCTACTTGGTGTGGGCTATTTTTATTATTGGTCCAAGCGAAGCAAGAGTGAGAAAACAACGGTGGCGTGCAAGTAAAATGGGTTGATCTATTTTTGGTCAAAGTTGTTATGAGTACTCAACAAAAACAACGACCTTCTAGTTTTGGGTCCGTATTAAAACATAATTGGGCCAACTACATCAAACCCAAGTTCACACTCAAACTGCTTTACATGTTTCAATAGAAATTCCTTAAACAAGTAATGGAACTAAAACGAAGTTTATCGAATACAAAACACGATCACATAACTTAGTTCCTTTCAAATCCCAATAATTCAACATAAGAATAGGGTAATGGAGATGAAAATTTTGATATCTAGATACGTTTTTGTTTTCAAAGCTTACGTGTTGAATCTTTAATAGAGAAGTAGAATTCAACGAAATAAACGTTAAGTTGTTGAAATTCAGCTTCAGCTTCAGCTTCACCCTACTCATGTACATTTCTTAATGATCAACCTTCACGTGATGAATACTCTACCTTCACTTTGGATCATAATATGACAACCCATAAACTTTTTCTTCCTCACTTTCTTTAGTGCTAATCCCTTTATGCTTAGGAAAAAATAAAAATAAAAATAGGTGAATAAGATGCCATTATAAATTTTAGATAGAAAAGGCATATATACTCTTCGATCACATTAAGCAATTTACCAAATACGATGTTTAGAAAACGAAAGTCTAGAAAGGAGCAAACAATGGAGTTCCTTTTTCTAACACATTAGAATAGATTCCTTATTCAGTTATTTAGTATAAATGTCACAAACCTTGCACTATAAGTTATACACCCTCTACCTAATTAAATTCAATAGGCAAAGTCTCTTTTTTTTTTTCTTTTCAAAAAACATAATTTATTGTAAAGAAGAGAGAGGAAGTACAATAATAGTGGCTGAAATAAAGATATTCTCATAAAAAATAAAATAAAAGGAAAAAAGGATCAATAACCCAGATAAGTTCATTAATACTGTTTTTTTCTTGTGCCAAAGCTGTGCAATGATACAAGTCAAATTCCAAGGAGATTATGATTTTTTCAATAGATAGATTTTAATATTGATTTTTCCTCCTTAACCAGACTTTTAAATACGTCAACCAAAACGATCCAAAATTTTTCCAGCCCAATACCCTTTTCATGACCACTCAACACAATACATCAAAGTTGAAAAAAAAAAATTAAGACAAGAAAGACAATGATTGGGTTGAATAGTAGCTATACTTAAATTAAAGTTTGGTATTTTGTGGTTGCCTTAGAAATAGGGTCTTTTTCAGTATTCTGAGGTGGGATCAAGGAATGCATTTTTATTAAACCGTAGATAATTTCCTAAACCATCTAAACTAAGCATTCTCTCCATCCAATCACTCTTAAGAAAATAAACCTCAGCAACTATCTAGTTTACACATTATGAAAGCGATAGCGAATTAAAATAAAATAAATTGAAAACATTGAAGAAAACTATAAAAATAAGAAGTATTGGCAACGTTTTGATTGAAAAAGAAAAAATCTATCAAAATTCATATTTTTTTTTAGTAAACTTGAAGGGATAATTAAGAAAACATAAAAAATGTTAATGATGCATAATCGCTCTAAAAGGGGAAAGCGGTGACACGCGGCATCATCAGCATGGAAATAAAATAATAGGTTTGACAAATTATATAATGAATTAAGAAATAATAAAAAATATAAATAGATGCAAAGTTTGACCAGTGCCTTAACGCCCAAGGATGCACGTATAGGTAAAGAAAGCGAAATAAAAATCAAAGAGGGGTTACATGATGAATGCGAAGGTCGGTTCTTAAAAAATTTGATGTGGTATTAGCCATGTTCTTCCACCGCCTTCGCCCTAACCTCTCTTTTCTTCCTCTGCCGGTTACCGTTACCCTCACAAAATCTCAAACACACAACACTCGTGTTCCTCTTTTCTTCAACCCCAAGTTTTCTGTATCTATAAACATGATCTACAGATTCTGCCACCAACTCTTTTAATTTCCCCAAATTCTTCCATTCTTTTATCGCACTTCTTCCCCTCTTCCCAATTTCAATTCCCCCTCTCTTCTCTCTGCATTATGGACCGACCAATTCACCATTCATCGGACACGCGTACTTATGTTTCGGATGAAGAATCAGTGGTTTCTGATTGCGAGAGCGGGGTTTCCGGTGACGAGGGGACGTTTTCGGGAGCCTTTGTGCCGGCGGCGGAAGACGGCCGTCACGTCCGGACTAGATTCGTCCGGAGCTTGGCCCTTAACGGGTTGAGGCCCGAGGTGTTGACGATTGCCAAGAACGCGCATTCCTCCGTCTTGGCGCGTGCGCGTGCTCAGTGCTTTCAGATTTCTGCTCGTGCGGTGGCGGAATTGCACGGCGGTCATGCTAACGTGAGGTTCGCTTGGTATGGTGCGTCCGGTAAGGAAGAGATAGCTGATATCGCCCAACATGGTTTCGGCCACGCGCACTGTAACGGCCTGCGTCTCTCTCCGCTGGATTGCCCACTCCAAAGGCACGCGTCATTTCACTGTTTCATTAATATTTTTTTTTTTCCATTTAATTTCATTGTTGTGTGTTCCAATATTGGTTTGTGAATTTGAAAGTTTTCTGAATTTTGCTATGTTTTTGGCATGTGCGGAATGCAGTGTGAAGAGATCCGGTGTAGACAGTGACGGCGTGAGGTACTTGTTGCTGTGTAGCGTTATCTTGGGGAAGACGGAGGTGGTACCACATGGCTCGAATCAACGCCGTTCGAGTTCTGAAGAGTACGATTCTGGGGTGGACGATCTTTTGGCTCCCAAGGAGTATGTTATTTGGTGTAACCGGATCAACACTCATGTTTTGCCCGAATATGTTTTGAGTTTCACGCTTCCTTCCTTGAAAGGTTTGGTGTTTGGGAGTTCTTATGGTGGTGCTTGCCTTTGTCAGTTTTGTGACTGATTCCTGATGTTGTTCTGAGACTCTGCGTGTGCTTGATTTTGTAGGGAATGTGAATATTGGGGAACCTTTAAGGCCCTCTTCGCCATGGATGCCATTCCCAGCTTTGGTTTCGGTGCTTTCGAGGATTTTGCCTGCGGATCAAGTTGCCATCATTGTCAAGATACGCAAAGATTATACAGTAAGTGCTTTTAGAGTTTGAGACCGTGGCTAGTTTTTTCTCCTGAAATGGTTATAAATTGAGCATATTAGCCAACGGCACACTGTAGCAGCTGTATAGCAGGATAGTTGAGTGAAGTGGCCATCGATCGTTTTAGGATTCTAATAACATAGCACTTTTCAATACAAACCACAACTGTTGCAATCACCACCAAAACTAGTGGCTTTTGGCGCGCCATAGCAATGCTATCTTGATGTAGGCTTAAAAATCCATTACCCTTTAAAGATATTTTTCTGGGTTTATTTAGGTAAAATATTCTTTAAAAAAAAAAACATATGTGCCTCTGTTTGACATCTAGACCTTCACACATTATAGGACTATTTTTATCCTAGTTTCGAACTTTCTTCTTCCTACTCCTTTCACTTCACGCCAAATTTTCGTTTTTCTATTAATTTCACCTGTCATCTTACCTTTTTTTACTTCATTGCTATGTTATTCTGAGAGATTGATGGTGACTGTGTTTTGCATGAACTGTGACTTACTAATTATCATGAATTTCCTTAATTTTGATTTTTTTTGTGTGATCTGTTACGGAGTTTATAATTATGTGTAAAGTATTTTAGTTGGTATTATAATGTTTAAAATGGCATTCATCCCGCGTACTGCTATCTTGCTATAATCCAGAGTTAGCCATTGCACTCTAATTTGTGTAATCGATACATATATTAAGTGAGCCTTTTTCTGCTTTGCAGGAATTGAAAATTTCTCGACATGAGATGATACAGAGAGTGAGAAATATAGCAGGTGACAAATTGCTAGTTTCCATCATCAGATCTTTCAGAGCCAAGGTACATCTGTCCTGTCCTCTTTGTGATATGTTCTTCCCAAGTTTAAAGAATGTTTGTGGTGGCAGATTTGTTTGTCTAGGAGGTTAAAAACATTGAACATAATGATCTTGTTGCGAATGAAATTAATAATACTCATTGTGCTAATTACACCAAGACGACATCTTGCATTATGTTTTCTAAACGCTTTGAAATTGTAAAGTATTGACTTGGTTCATACTAATTATCTTTGAACTATTATAAACCAACTGTAAGTAAGTTGTAGAAAGAGATCATTATGAATGACTGTAATTTTCTTCAATTAAGGTGTCAAAAGGCTGGACAGACAAAGTTCTGTAGAAAATGGAAATGATAATGGTCCTCATCGGCATTACTTTCTCCTAGTCCTTCGTTAATGTGCATATTTTTGCTGGTTCTCTCCTCACTGAATTGTTGGGGGTCGGTCAATGAGGATATGAATGTAATTCCTACTTGTGTATTATTATGGAAACCCTGGAAGTGAATTTAGCTCAAAGTGAATAGCGGTAGTGCTGGAATTAGTTTAACAACATTGTTAAATGATGAGTTGTTTGAATGTATGATTAAATTTATTCGAAGGCAGTCACTTTCCAGTGGCATTGAATGAGATTTTATACTTAAAACACCCTCCTTTGGAAAGAAAGATAAAGTTGATTCAAAAATTCGTCCCGTTGATTCCGTTGTCTTCTTTGTAATTATGTGTATGAAATATTGTCTGTATTGTTATTATTAAGAGCAAGAGCAAGCCTGTTTTTCAGGCTAATGAAGTGCGAAAGTAAGATATCATTTACAGTGATAAAATCTAACTTGGCTTCGAAACTGCGTATGCCTTTTTACAGTATGAACTAGATAGTTTTCGTGTCTTATCTTATTTTGGTAATGAATATTCTAACCTACCTTGCTGAATTTGTTTTTCAGAAAACACCTGCAAGCTCTAAAGCAAACAAGGGGAAACAAGGGCCAGGGGAAAGAAGAGCAAGGGGACAGCCAGTAGCATGAACGCAATGATTGTTCATATGAATTCTATTAGCTATTACACGAAGTGAATAGAATACTTGAAGAAACACAATGCTCGTAATACTAACCAAACTTACATTGAGGGGGCGAGTGAAACCACAGAGTAAGAAGTAGAGCATCACTTTTTTAGAGTTTTTAATTTGCTTCTAGGATGATATACTCATATTCTGGGATATAGGTGATTCTTTTTCTTCTAGCTAGTTACAGTTACTGGTTGAAATAAATATACCTTTACCATGGTGGCTGCAATTTGCCGACTTCAAATGCTCCTTTATCTATGCTCATTGGCTACGGACACGGGACTTCTTTGAAGTAGTTTGATAAACTCTGGAAAATCAACTCAAGAGATTGTTCAGTTTGGGTTTAATGCGTACATCCAAATTGTTTCTCGCATCTGTTTCCATGGTTTAGAATTTTTTGACCTTGTATACTTGAATTAGCCAACTCAAATTCAAAAGTCTTTGACTGCATGCACAAAATGAAAGTCTTTAATTGTTAATGGAGTGGAAGGACGGATCTTTCCATGCTCGGATAAAAAATTGAACTTATGAAATATAATTGGTTTAGTATGGTAAGTCAGCTCATTTTGTCCTGTTTAACCGTCAAAAAGTTATTATATTCATAAATGTAGTTTTTCTTCTCAGTGGCAAATTGCTTGAAAATTTATGGAGTTTTTGGTACTTGATAGAGGATTGAGAAAGGAATTAAAAGGGGTGTACTGATGTTTAAAAGACTGCAGAAAGCCATTCTTAAAAAGTCAAAATGTGTGGCTTAGTTACTTGGCGAAGAAGGAAAAAATAATAATAAAGATTGTAATGTAAAGTCGTTAGCAAACGGTAATGGACTTTTGCTTGGTTTGACCAAATTTTAGAAAGCATCAAAATCAAAGTTGGGAACAGAAATCTGAATCGAAGAATAACGTAGAACTGTCTCATTTTTTGTTTTTATTTGCCTGACTAAATAGTGGTTTCAATTTTGGATGTTTTTTCAATAAATTGATTGAAGGAGGCACGACAGCTTTTCGGCCAAACGCACACGGCTGAAGAATTTTATTGGCACCTTTTTTATAAAAGTATTCTTTCTGACAAATAATTTCAGAATGTATATTTAGAAATTTGTAACTTAATTTCATAATTTGGCTCGAGAATGTTGTAGAAATAAAATTTTAGGATTTGTAAGATTAATTGTATGTTAAATATTAGTTTATATAACAGTTAACGTAATTTTTTGAAGTATTATTAAGTTTCATAAATATCTTTTTGTTGAATAGTTTCATTACTTTTATGATTTGATAAATAAAATAAGAAAGCAAAGTACCAACCAAATAAAATGAGTGATGTAAAAGTACAAAGTAGTTCACCTTAGCTCACATAAAAACAAAACTAAAATGTATCATATGTTAAATTCGTTAGAATTGTTATAATAAAAATTTAGTAACAATTATTAATTAATAATCAGTGAGTAAGTAAAAGTGTGATAATAAATATTATTATATTTTTCAAATTTAATAATTAATTAAATTATTTTAAAAATATATATAAATATATTATAAATTTTTTAATAATAAATGTATGACAGAATTTGAGAGAGAGGGTCCTTATGGATCAACTAAGGTTCGTCTCTGTTGGAAACACCACTTCTCACACGAATATTGGAGATATCTTTACCTGATATATCTTATATAGCTTGGTAGTTGAATGAGAACATCACATATTGAAAGAAGAGTATTCAGGAATGCTCCTTATGGGATATTTCCAAAATGTATTTTGATCATGTAATTAAGAACACAATAATTATATATTTAATAAAGTGTATAACAAAAATAAACAATTAAATTTATTAAAATGGTAAAATACTTGTATAAAAGGCTAAATATTTTTCCTAAAACATGTTTTATATTATTAACGAAGAAGTAATTAAAAAATTGAATTAAGTTTCAAAATCTTCATAAATTTGAGTATTTTTATTAACATTTTTTATTTTTTTGTTAACATATTAAGTTTTTAATTATATTTCTCTTGTTTGATTTTTTTTTACGTCCCATTTAATAAATAACTTAATTAAATGAAACATCACGATGAATAATAAAAGGGTAAAGTTGCGGAGTGTCAAAGTTACTCCTTACAGTTATCCAAGAGTACTTAAAGGGGAATATTACAACACACCACGATGTCATTGACACGGTAGAGGAATAGTTTGACAGTATTCAAAATAAATGCTCAAAGAGTAAGACAATACGTGAGCTACAACCCTAAAAGATAACTAGGAAAGGCGGGATCCGACCCGAGTCGAGCTAACCAGCGGAATTTTCATCACCCTGATGACCACGAGGAGTTCTCACATCTGCTCACATCAATAAATTGATGATCATCGCAAAAGGGGTAAACCACACATAGAACATACAAACAAGCAAAAAAGGTAAGCTAGAGTAAAATTGTTTTTTTTTTCTATCATGCAATTGAACATACAATTTAAAGGTCAAGCGTACATACATCCACAAAGCATATAATGACTGACAAACAATACACAACCAATTCATGCTTTAACAGAGTAACCCAATCATACAAAAGATCACCAACCAAAAACAGAGGGAAGAACAGTCACAGAGCAAATCCATGCACCAGTCTCACTCAAGCCATGGACCCTCGCTCATGCGAAAGAGGTCTTTCGCTCAAGCTACAGGCCATCGCTTAAGCAAGACTGCCAACAGAGAGCTCTGTAGGATTTCGCGAATTCTCGCTTGGGCGAGCTCTCCTCGCCTGAGCGAGACCACCCTTCACCCAAAGGTGAGGTTCCTCGCTTGGGCTACAACGGCAGCGACACGCATCTGGCTCCTACGAGTTCTCGCTTAGGCGAGCCCCTCTCGCCTGTGCAAGATAGTATCTCTCTCAAAACGAGAGCTCTCCGCCTGAGCGAGAGCGAGAGTAGGAACCTGGGCATGTTTCTGCTAGTCTCGCGTAGGCGAGACAGGCTCGCTTGGGCGAGAGTATCAGTTCTCGCTACTATTCTCCCTGCATCAACCATACATACAACCCAAACAACATAACAAGGTATTCCATACGTTCACACTGGCACATAAGCCATACAATCGTAAAACAGAAGCGAGATAAGCAGAAAATCGAAATAAACAAGTAAGCCCTAACTTCCCTTACCTGAAAAATGTTAGAAAAAGTAATAGTGCCCCAAGAAAGAGCGCTACAGCTCCAGGAATTGATTAAGGAACTGAAAAATGCATACAAGGACGAAGATAGGGTTATAAGGATAAACCTTGTACTGTATAAGCGCACACACAACAAAAAAGAAGAAAATGGATGTTCGACTTACTTGAAGGGGGCTTCTGATTGACCCGTAGAGGAAACTGGCTCAAACCCTAACAGTGCTGAAAAGAGAGAAGAGTGTGTGAGGAGAAAGGATTGTCTTGCGAAATGGGGGCAGGATGAGAGGTTTAGGTTAGGAAAAGGATTTTGGGCACCCTATGGACTGGCCTTAGGCCCAACAGTTAAGGCTAGGCCTTTAAACATAAGGAGCAGAAAAAAGTGGATCTTACATTTGGTATATTATTCTATCATTTTACTTATTTATTATCGCATGTTAAAAATGTGAGATTTTTTGATTAATATAAAAGAATGTGAGATTTTTTTATTAATATAAAAATGATATTGTAGTTAAGGTAAATAATGAGTGACTTTTCTGATTCTTATCGAAAACGTGTGGATAATAATGTCTTTATGCTCTTTGACTTTTATGTCATCACTTACATGATCAGGAGTTGTCGTCATCATCATTAATGAAAACGTGTTGGATAAATAAGTAAAATCTCATCAATGATGGCGATGAGAATGATTCCTTAATCATTATAGGTGATGCCATAAAAATCATGGAACAATATAACTACCTTTTTATTATAGATAGGCATTTAGACAGTTTATCATTTATTTTTGTTTATTTATTTTCATTTAATTTGTGTATAACATTCTAGCACATTTATTTTATTTATTTTTATTTGCACCATTTTCTTTTATTATTTGATTTATATTTCTAAGAAACAACTTAAGTTACTTCTATCCTAATTAGTATTTTTGAATACTCTCAAGAAAATACTGAGTTACATTGGTAATGTAAAATAGAATTAATTCGATAGCATCAACGAGTGTATTATCAATATTATTTATGAAGATGAATGAATTTTGTTTTTAATGTAACTAAATATGTAACTTTTATCAAAATTTACATATATTTTTATTATAATAAAATAAATAATTAAAATATTTTTATTAAATAAAAATAAAATATTAATAATAAATAAATATTTTTATTAAATATTTTATTTTTCATTTTTTTAATATTTTTTTTCTATTTTTTCTTGTTTTCCAAATTCCGTCTAGTCAAAACAAGAGTAAAATATTGTAAAATGTGTATATAATAACTATGTTGCACACATAATTATAATATATAAATATGAATTCTCGGAGATCATAAGTATTTTTAGATCATTTATAATTAATTGTGATATTTTATGTATAGAAAAGTATTAAAAATAAGGGTTAAATATGTTTTTATCCTTCAATTTTTAGTGAAAATTAGAATCAGTCTCTTTTGGAAACCTTGAACCAATTTAGTTCATCAACTCTATTAATGCGTGAATTTATTTTTTTTAACCAGATTTTATTAAGTTTATCTGACGTTTCAAACACATTTCCACATTTCATTATAGTATTTTAGTTTATTTACACCGTTTGACACATATTCGTTTCAATATTAACTCAGAAACGTGTTAGAAAAGTGAAATAAACTTAAAAAAAATAATTGTTTTAAAGGACTAAATCTACATATTTTACAAACTGGATAACTAAATTAGTTCAAAGTTTGCACGAGGAACTAATTTCAATTTTTTCTAAGAGTTGAACAACTAAAATCATATTTAACCATAAAAAGAAAGTTATTTATAATAATAAAATATTAAACCTATTTTTTTTCACTCTTTTACGTAGTTTAAAAAAATGTCATTATCTACTATAATTCTCCTTATTCCTTTTCAATTTCTATCCTATCTTCTAAATAAACAATTAATGTACATGACATGTGAGTTACTAATAAACTATTTTTTAAGTAGTGCATAACGTTCTGAGTTAACAATAAAACAAACTCTTAAATAAGTAATAAGTTATCTTAGTCCATAATAAAATAATCCCCGAATTAAATGTTATTAGTCATTTCAATGAATAACAAATCAGCTTTATTAAACACTTAACGTTATTTCAATCGGGAATAAAATAATCTCTCAACTACCATTTTCTGTGATTAATATATATTATCTTAACAATAAGTAGACAAACTGAGCAAGTACGAAGTACACTACACAAAATACAATTGGATTTTAAATAGTTTGTTGTGAAGATTAAGTGAAAAAGTGATGTAATATGAAGAAAAAAAAAGTGTGAATGAAAATTATCATATGAATTACTATTTCGTGTGTAATATATATATATATATATATATATATATATATATATATATATATATATATATATTATAAAAAATATATATATTTTTAAAGATGTACACGGAAGTAACTATAATATTATCATACTCTATATGTAAATTTTACAAAATTAAATTAATTAATTATATATATATATATATTAATAAATTTTATATTTAAATTTATTGTTTTCATTAAATACAATACTTTATGTTTTATTCAATTTTTCTCATAATCATTCTAGATCATTCTTCAACTTTCCGCACCCAATCAGATGAAGTTTAAATGTTTCTTAGAGTGGACTTTAACTTAATTTTTCTCAAGAAATAATTTATTTCAACATAAATCACCCCATGCAATAAACTAAAGAGGCCATAAAACATCAGCACTTAATAATTGATTAGTGTAGGGTGGCAGTAAGTACAGAAGATAGACCATTTTTTTTGCACTCCACAAACTAAGCTTTGGGACTAGGACCCCGCTACCCCAAGTCTAATTAATTCATTTTCAAGACAAATAGGAAAGAATTTAAAATAAAATAAGATGATAAAAATATTAAATTTAAATTGGTAAAAAAATAAAAAGGAATAGTATAATTTTATTTTATATATATATATATATATATATATATAAATGAATGAAAAAAAAGAGCAAATTATAAAATAAATATTGTAACAGTAAATAAATTAATTTATTAAAAATATAAAAAATGACAGGTTTACTTCACTAGTTCGCAAAATAATTTAGGTAAAAAGGAGATAAAAAGAAGGAAAGTAAAAATAAATAATAGAATAATAAAACAGACAAAATACAAATGTAAAAGTTAAGATATAAAATTAAATTATTTGGAGTATTCAAAATCTACACAAAAAATAGTTATATATAAATTAGACAGTAATGTACTAAATTACACTATTATAATAATAAATAGGATATATGACTGTAAAAACAAATAAAATATATATATATATATATATATAAATAAAATTTGATGTTAGTAAATAATAGGAAAAGAAAATCGAAAATAGAGGAAAAAGAAAAGTGACATAAAATAAGCAAGAGTGAGCAACCGTTCCACTCCCCTGTCTATATATAGCATCTCAGAGCCTCTCTACACACTTTCCATAGTTTCTACCAAACTCCTTTCTCTGTTTTCTGTATTCTTCTGAAACAGAAGAAAACGAAGAGACAGACACAAATAGTGGAATGACGCAGACAGAGCCACCGTCTTCTCCAAGTTTCGGAGCTCACTCTTCCGACTCTTTTCCTCACATCGCTACTAGAGTCGTCCACGAACTCCGCAGCGACATCGATGACACTCTTTGCAAACAAAACGACGACGTTGACCTGGTGGATGACTTCGAATTCTCTTTCGGTCACACGGACTCCTCCCCTGTCTCCGCCGACGACATTTTCTGCAATGGCCAAATCAGACCTTTCTATGCTCCGTTGCACCGTGACGCTGCGTCTCACTCTTCCGTTACGTCCATTCCCGTCAAAACCACAAGTCGTCCGCGTGTGCCTTTGAAGACGCTGATGCTGGAAGAGCGAGAGACTGTGGGCGGAAACAATGATCTCGAAGGCGTGGCTGAAGGAACATACTGTGTGTGGACCCCACCCTGCAAGAAGACAACCGCATCAGCTAAGCGGTGGAGGTTTCGGGACCTTGTGCGTAGGAGTCACACCGGTGGTCAGAAGGACTCGCTTCTTTTTGTGGGTCCGTCTAAAAGGACCAGCAAGGTAGTGCCTAAGCATGCCTCCACCCAAAACAATGGTGGCGCCGCCGCAAAGCTGGTCGGGTTTTTCACTAACGCCAATGGACCTTGTCGGAATAATTTTCAACCATTCTCAAGTTAGTACAGATTGAAGTGGGTGACATGTTTTCTTTTGGTAACTTTGTACTTAGTCTGGTCAATAATTAATCTAGTTTATTGTTACAGGAAAAAAATTATGGATGATTTAACATTTCATAGAGAGAAAAAAAGTGAGAAAATAATCTTTCAATCATTAGCTTAATGTCTGTAATTGCGGAAATGATTAACTCACTTCTTACAGTTAATGTTTAATTCCGAATTATGAATATAGTGGGCAAGTCACTCTTATAAGTAGTTCACTGAATTTAGTGATTTAGTGATTTTCATTGTTATGTCATTATATATTTTAAGAAATTATTGCAATTTTGATTTCTATAAAAATTACAAAGTCAATACTTTGGTTGATGCTTTATGAAAATATTACATTTTATACTAAGCATTTGTAACAGTTACAGTGAGATCTAATAAAAATGATTAAAGTTGATATTCTTTTGTAACGTAGTGTTTATGGAAAATGTGAGAAGGTAGGTCAAATAAGGTGTAAAGAGGCATGAGTAGAATTTGCAGATGAAGTTAAATTTGCATAACTTGCCAAATTGTTTTGTTCATAGAAAAAAGTGATAAACTTAGTGATTGAAAAAGAATGGATGATGTTTTGGTAGGAAAAGGACGCTTAGAACACGAAGGCGGTGGAAGTGAGAGAGTATGCTCCTTTATGGTGAGTTAACGATGCTGAAGGTGGCAGTGAGAGAGTATGCTCCGATCCTATCTATGATGGAAAGAACGGTGTGGTGCGGTGTGGGTCTCACGCGGCATAGAGTTGGGGTAAAATTGACAATAGTTAGGAGTAGGAGAAAATATGTTTAAGGATGGATTGTTGGAGTTATTGGAGCGAGATTTAAATTGACATGTAGCGAACATGTCATTATTATTTGCTTTTAATACATTGGAGGGATCAAGGCTAGATAGAAGGAGAAAAGTATCATAATCTCTTTTTTCTTCTTCATTTCCACGTCAACTTGACGGTCTATCCACACAGTTCATGCCTTTCTCATACCCCATCATTACTATAGGATATGCAAATCAAATAACAGAATATAACAATTTTAATACTTTAAATTAGTTTTTTATCATAAAAAAAATAAGTTGGCAAATTAGGACAAACTAACATACTAAAAATACAAGCCTACCGCTAAATGAGTGATGGATTAGTACGCAGGTTTGCCGGAGTTAACCCATTTTAGCGTTGGCATAAAATTTAGATTTAAAAATAATTTTATCCTTTATTTTGCAAAATCCACAATTTTAGTACCAAATTCTTTTCTTCAAATTTCAGTCTTTCCGTATTTAATTATTCATAAGTTTGTTACTTGAACTTCATTTTTTATACAATTTTATTCTTTTAATATTTAATTACCTACATCTTTCTTTAACATTTAGTTCGATTTTATGTAATGGTTTCTTACGTTTAACAAAACATAGTTAGATAAAGAGAAATACGCGTAATACTCTCGTGACTTTTTTATATAATTGAAAAAATATGTAAGGAAGATGAATGTTGCAAAGCTCACTTATGTTTTTAAAATTTTGGGTCTGGTCTAATTAAAGAGGTTCAAGTCATTTCACTTGTTTCTTTTTCACTCCCAGAAAAAGAACTCTCTAGTTTCTTCTACTCTACTTTTTTCACTTAACCCCTCTCCATTTTCTCTCAAACTCACCCCTTCCTGGCCTCTATTTCACGAGTTTCCTCAGTTCTAACTCAATTTCTATCACTTGAAACAAACATTGAAATTGGGACTCTTGTGAAGTTCTCATTGAAACAAACCTAATGTTCCTCTCCTCCATGTAAGTCAATCCCCAACCTCTATTCCATTTCTGTTTTTCAATTCCGAAGCTTTGGTTCCACGTTGTTCCTGTTAATGATCTTATTTTTGTCTTCCTTTATTCTTGCTTATCAACTCTTTAAGTTGCAAACATGTCGTTCCTTAATGATTTTCTTGTTTTAACCCTTGTATGTGTTTTCTGTTACTGGATTGATGGTTGTATTGAATTGTATTTTGTTTTTGCTTTAGTTTTTGGCTTTGCATGAGTGAGTGCATCTGGGTATCTGTTATCCTCGCCTAAGTGAGGAGTTTTTCGCCCAAACGAGAAGCTCTCGCCTAAGCAAGAATAGCAGAAACTCATCTTTGCTCTCTGTCTCGAGTTGTCACCTGAGTGAGGGCCTTTCACTTAAGTGAGAGTAATCTCGCCTAAGCGAAATCGGAAGCGAAAACTCGTAGACGTTTGAGCGAGAGATTTCTGTCGCTTGAGCGATAGCTTTTTAGCTTGAGCGAAATTGACAACAGAATTGTTTTAATTACTTGATTGCTTCCATGATCGGATGATTTACCCCTTTTAGCATGAAGTTTGCATGTATGTTTTATGTGTGCTATAATGAGATTGAGATTTGTTGTGCTTGGTATGGAATAATAATGTATGCGTGCTTGATATAATTTCATGAGTTTCATAAGAGATTTTATGGTGATGTTATCGTAGTGTATGTAATAAAATAAGGATTCAAGTAAGGTTGCATCCTAATATTCTAATGAATCAGTCATACTCACATAGAGTATATTAGTTCATGTGGTGAGAGTAGCAGAAGGTCCTAGTCTCTAGCAAAATAATGGCCTTAGATGATCATGGACTAACCTTGTGTGTGGTAGGGTAAAATCCATTGGCAATGGATCTGCAGAGCAGTAAAGATCACCACAAGTACAGATAACCAGTGAATCTGATCTCATTACATGTATCCGGATAATTGAGTTAGAGGGTCTTTGAATTATTTGCTATCATATGTTGTTCTCGTTTATAATATGCTTATTTAATTACATGTTAAATTATTTTTTTCTAGCTTACCCTTTCTCTTTGTGTTTGTTTCTTATTTGGTTTTTCTTTTTGCAATGATTACCAATGTTGGTGTGTGCAGATGTGGAAACTCCTGGTGATCACTATGATTATGAAGATGATGTTGTTTAGTTAGTAGGCATGTTGGATCTTGCTCCTTGTTGAGCTCTTCTTGAAGAACAATTTTATTTGTAATTCCTTACTCTGTTGAGCAATTTTTTGCCATTCTATTTTATATTTTAAGACATATTGATGACATTATTCTATGTTCATGGTATTCATGTTCTAGTATATTTCGGATAAGTAAAAAGTTGATTTTCATATATTTATGTCATGTGCTTATGATATGTGATGTTTTGTTTATTAGAATTTATCTATTAAATGAGATTTCATAAATGTAATTTTATATCAATTTACTATTAAATTTTCTTAAGGAAATAAAAATAAAATAAAACTACCGATACCTAAAATGTAAGACTAAAATAAAAAAAATAAAAAAATTGTAGATTGTTTGAAATATGAGAACCAAAAATTACAATTATCTTTGAATTTAACCAGAATATAATGAAAATATAGAGTTTTATATGCTGTTTTGGAATCACAGATTGTCCGATGATTTTTTTATAAAACTTAATTGAAAAATCGTATTTTAAATAATTATATTCAATTAGTAATATAAAGATATTTAAATTAACAACGAAAATTGAACTTATATAAAAAATAGTTACCTTAACTTTAATTATACTATTAAGTTTTTCCATAATTACTAATTAACGTGTAATTAGCTTAATTAATTAATTATTTAGTTTAGTCTATTATCATTTTTTTTCATGAATTAAACTGCTTAAATTTCACTTATTCACCTAAATTAGATAAATTCAAAATGTTTGCCTCCTTTGAATACTCACCATCTAATTTCCATCATGGAAACTTTAATTATTTCCTAAATGTGGTTGATGAATGTAATGACATTTTTGGAGTCACTTTCACATACTTATATACTATGTATATTTTGATTTGACCCAAGTCAATGCTAATCCATTTACGGAACTTTTCCCAATCCTTGGGTGAAACAACCAGCCATTAGCCTAACTAAGCCCTTCACGAGACCATCATTAAGGACTTACAACTAATTTCAATAGTAGAGAATTCTTAGGAATTCTTATTTTTTTAATTACATTTTAGCGAAAAGATGATTTCTCGTAATATATATATATATATATATATATATATATATATATATATATATATATATATATATATATATATATATATATATATATATTTTTTATTTTTTTTTTTATGTGTGTTT
>Ga0214542_1006331_pt1 | contig 21692 bp, 5 predicted proteins | sample CNSS1metaG_FD_160096 | JGI IMG/M metagenome (GOLD analysis project Ga0214542, IMG submission 160096) | Root nodule microbial communities from cowpea collected in UCLA plant growth center, Los Angeles, California, USA - CNSS1 | ecosystem: Host-associated > Plants > Roots > Nodule | place: USA...
TATATATATATATATATATATATATATATATATATATATATATATATATATATAGTTTTTAAGTTCTAGTATTTTTTTTTCATGGCGGTTATAGTTGTTTGAAACTCCAATGCTAGGTTGAGAGAAGTGGAAAACATTTTTGCTTTTCTACATTTTTTCTCCCTACTCCTTTATTTCAATGTCTGGTTTCTCGTTATTCACTTCTGTACGTGAAGAATGGATTACTAATAATTAAGGGGCCGGTACATTAGGCAGCCAGAAGCCTCTTTACTGAACCTGATGTAATTTTTTATTCAAAATTTGTTTTTGAATATTCTGAGAAACTACATTGTAAATTAAACCTTTGAAGTTGATCGTTTACAAATTATAATGCTATTTTATGTAAGTGCTTCTATTGATTGACCTTACTTTTAAAGGAATTGAGGTGTGTCTTAACAATTAACAATAACAAGATACAAGAGAAATGTAGGTAAGAGAGGATTTTAAGAAGATAATAAAATGAAAGTGAATAAATGTTTGAAGTTCAAAACTATCTTAATGGATTTTTAATAACTATTTGAACGATCATAGTGAGAGAAAATTTGTAGGCAGAGATAAAGTTAAGAAATAGGGACTGAGATTATAAATGGCTTCTTTTTACTTGCATTAACTATTGATTAATAGAAGTAATTTCATAAATACATTATCATTGCAAACATTTTTTTAACATTTAGAAAGAATCTAAGTAGTATTTTTAGCAGAAATCTGCGGCCTTTATCACAAGTTTTGGTTGACTTACCCAACAATCCTATTAAAATAAGCATCAATCTTGAAAAGAATTTTTTGTTTCCCTTAGACGAGATCTGAATCGAAACTGAAATTTAAATGAGATTACCATAGCAGATGTACGTTATGACGACAAAGTTTAACATACTAGGAATCCTATGTCTCGAATGATGTTCATGGAAGTGCAACCATATAAATTTTTAATTAAAAGAAAGTCTACTCTAAGTTAGCTGTCAAGTATGATAATTGTGTTTTAGGCAACAATGAAAAGGGGTCATGCTTGGTCAACCATGTAATAATAGACTAAAAATTTATTTAAGCCGTATTTTGCTTGTCGTTGGGTCTTTCTGAACATCATAAATTGTATAAAGGATAATAGAGGGATTATATGGGAAAGGAAGAAAACCTACAAGGAGTAAATTGCATTCTCTTAAAAATGTGATACTAAATGGGAGTCGTATGATATTAAGAGGGATGAGTAACATATATCAACTTAATTATTATGACTTGGTGAACTTGGCATATATGATTAACTTGATTATTATAGTATGCTAAAGGACAACTACTCACTTCATAGGTTACCCTGCATAGCCATGGGTAATGGATAAAACTATTCCTTGCTAAGTAGTATATTGCTTTGCGTACAGACGTAGGTGAAGTGTATGCCTGGGGCTGGAAAGAATGTGTGCCTTCTGGGAAAGTCATTACTGATTTCATCACTATGGGAAGCCTCCAAAAAGATACCACTGGGAAACAAAGTTCATCAATAGCCGAGCAAGGTGCTAGTCATCAGTTTTGCAAACTATAAAAATAGTTTAACAAAAAGAATGTCTTTTTTTTTTTTTTTTATTTCATTTCAGGGAGCTAATGGAATTTCGGACATTAAACAGGAAGCCCTCAAAGCTCCAATACAAGCAGTGGATCAGATTCTCATCTTGACAAGAAATCAGGAGATGAAGTTGTAAAGCGAAGGAAGATCTCCTTCACTAGACAGGACTCTGATAGTCAAGCATCTGGAGATGAATTCTTTACCGTCTCTCCTTCTCTTGTGACCCTTGGTAATGAAGTGAAAATTACTTCTGTAGCAGTCGGTGGGCGGCATACCTTGGCACTGTCAGGTAATTCACTTTGTGTGTATGCATAGTGTGTTATAATGACAGATTCTAGGGATAGTTGGCTCTGGTGGTCACATTATGTAGTTTTGTAGGTTCAATGAAGTATGAAGATATGGAAGGTTTTTGATGTAAAGCAAGACACCTGATGCATGATATTTTTACCGAAGTTTTCAGATGTGGGACAGGTCTGGGGTTGGGGCTATGGAGGCGAAGGACAGCTAGGATTGGGTTCTCGAGTAAAGATGGTTTCATCCCCTCATCTTGTACCTTGTATCGAGTCTGCATCTGGGAAGGATAAATCATCGGCTTTTCATCAAGGAAGTGGTGCGGGAGCTCAAGGGTCAAATATTCTTGGAAGCTATGTGATGGAGATTGCTTGTGGTGGCCGGCATAGTGTTGTGATAACAAGTAAGCACTTTGAACGTGTAGCCTTGCAAATGCATCATTGAATGTTTAAAAAATTTTAAGCTCATTATACTACAAAGGATAAATTCAATTTAAGAATTTTAATCAGTAACAAAATGCGTATATATTCATTTACTGCGCTATGTGTTTAAATGAGATGAATGTTTCAGTAGAAGTCACAATTTCTAGAAACTTCTTTTTGTAGATACTGGGGCCCTTCTTACTTTCGGCTGGGGTCTGTATGGCCAGGTGAGCCTGCTGTTGGAATATTTTAATATTTTTCATGTGCATCTTATGCCTGGATGAGAAGAATTTTATTTTTGTTGCTAAGCATAACATTGAGGTTGCAATGTTAGAAACACGCACGTTTTTATATGCTGTATTCCTGAGACCCTAGGACACCCAACAAATATTGAGTGCTAACCTTGGGTTCTTATTTGGAAGTAATGTGTTATGAACAAGCTAATTAGAAATGGTAAAGTAAGGAAATTTTGTTGTATAGGATGAAAAGAACAATCAACTGGAGAGCTAATGCTCAATTTTGCAAATTATACAAACTAGAATCAAACTCTACATCCTCATATTTAGTTTACTCATTAACCCCCTTAGTAATTAATATTCTAGCTGTGTTGACCAAATCACCTTTTTTCCCATGGTCCTAACAAGTTGTTGCATTGGCATTCATCTATAGTGATAAATGACAACAGAATTCATATAGTGATGGAAATAAGGTTTTGAATTATTGGTAAGGTTTAACTTATAATATGGGATGACTAAGGATCCAAGAGGATGTACACATAGCAGAATTAGTTGAAAGAATTTAAATTATATTTTATATTTCATGAATGAATGAACATCATTTTAAAGTCTAACATTTGCTTAAAAAAGTAATGAATGACAAGTGTAAAATTACATATTTTGAATGTTTATTATTTCTAAATTTGGAGTGTGATCATAAAAGAAATACCATTTGACTTAATAATTGGTTTACTTATTTTTTCTTTTAAAGTTATTTACCCTCGCACTCCCTCCGCCCCCCTCCGCCCCCCTCCTATCACAATATAATTTATAATTAGTTTGTTTTATAAGTTATTCAATCTTTTCCATATGCGTGTGTATGGTTTGTGGATTCATTTACTCCCGCACTCCCTCCGACATGCCCCCCCTCCCCCTGACAATATAATTTATAATTAGTTTGTTTTATAAGTTATTCAATCTTTTTCCATATGCGTGTGTATAGTTTGTATATTTATTTACTCCCAATATTTACCAATAAGGCATTTAAGTTTTTTTTTTTCAATTATTGAATTTAACCTTCTCATTAAGTTGCTAAATTTATGAACTGTGTTACTATTTCTTGAATATACTTCATTTTGTTGTGTAACTTAATAAATGTGAGCTATAAAATGATTTATGTATGAATGTTTAGAATATATATAGTTATTGTTATGTTAATTGTCTAGAAAAAATCGTAATTCTGTAGTTATTCTATACCAGTTATTTAATGGAATTAGTAAGGCTTATTTATTCTTGTTCAGAGTAATTGTAAGGGGGAGGTAGTACTCTATTACCCCTTTGGTCAAAGGATACATGATAAATACTTGGCCTCTTAACAAAATCTAGAATATTAGACAGAATTAAAAGTAGAATAGAAATAAATGACTAACATTTTGTTATGTTGCATGAATATAAGTGTGGTAGTCTTCCCGGTATGGATATGGATAGAGAATTTTGCAATTTTTAATATAATGGTTGGATGTAAAATATTGGTATAATGTTATGAAAATATTTGTGATAAAAAATTAAGAAGCTGGAATCTCACATTGCATAAGTAACAATGAATCGGTTTTGATTAAATAGAGATAATATCACAAAAAAATTTGTTCACCACAAAAATCCTTTGATAAACCATAAGAAAAATAAATAAAAACCATAATTTTGAAGGGTGATCTAATTATTAGCATGGAGGATATATGTAATTTTATAGTTATAGTTAGAATCATTACGGTTATACATTACTTTTAAAAGGAAAAGGAAAAAATAACTTTGAGGCACATGTTTGACAAAATAAACTATCATATCATCATGCTACCGGGATTGTTTGGAATTCTGTGAGATTCTTTTTAAAATGTCCAGAAATCGTTTGTAAGCACATATAAAATTTTTGCTTTCTCTGCTGGAGGTTCTTTTGAACTTTTTGGAGGTTCTTTTGAAAAGTGTTTGGAGTTTTGCATTGATGTCACTGTTATCACATTTAATCTGTTTTATACACAATAAATAGCTGACAAAATCTCTAATATTGAAGTGCCTTCTCATAACTTCACGATTCCTTTGGTTTTGAATGTAACAAATTACTTCTAGTCATGGTTATCTGAAGCCAGATTCTATTTAGACTTGTCGGAGTGGGAGCATTACTTGTAGATTCGAAATAGTCTACATCATTTAATACATCATATGAAAAAATAAATCATGCTAATTCAAAATTTCTACACTATAATTAGTCAACATACTAAACAAAAGTTCCATAATTGTAAGATAGCTAAGATTAGCGAACATGATTATATATAAGTTCAATCTACAACAAATACTAGTTCATATATTCAGAAAACAAATTCTTAAGGCCATAACATTTAAATAACTAAAACTGGTAAAATATCTTAAACATTTTGTCTCCAACCCTCTAATGATATATCATCTCCAAAGATCATCCTCATCATCTTCTTCATTATCAAGTTCTTAGATGGTAAGTGTGCATCATTGTTAACTCTTTGGCGAGTGTACTATATCTTTCAAATAGTAATTCGAAAAGTTCTAGGTATCATTTTTCAAGAGATTTGCGTATGTTAGGCTAATTGTGCATTTTTTCTAATTCAAACTATTAATATAAACACTGTTTGGTTCAAATTTTTGCATTGTTAGTTCACTCGTGGGTGTGGTAACCATGCTGCTGGTCAATAAAAAATAGCCAAAGGGAGGAATTCATATTAATTTTTTTGTACTTTTGTAAAGCACTAAGTGGCCTATCTGATTTATTTATTTATTTTTTAAAATTTTTTATTATATTAATGAAGCATGCAAGGGGCTTATCCTAAATCTCTTAACTCCGTTGCACGTAAATTTTCTGTAGTGTGGACAAGGGAATAATGCTGATCAGCTGAGACCAACTCAAGTTTCTTCCTTTTTGGGAACCAGAGTCAAAAAGATTGCTGCTGGGCTTTGGCATACATTGTGTGTTACTATAAATGGTCAAATTTATGCATTTGGTGGGAATCAGTTTGGACAGTTGGGTACCGGTAGTGACCAGCCTGAGGTATGTTTTCCTTAATTCTTAGATCACTTTGTCTCCATTAGAATGCTATTGAACAAACAGAATTGCTTTTTGATAAGGTTGTTAGGTAGTGACCAGATGAGGTATGTTTTCCTTAATTCTGAGATCACTTTGTCTCCATTAGAATACTATTGAACAAACAGTGCTTTTTGATAAGGTTGTTAGACTGGACGCTTGTTAACAATAACTTAACGATCATGTAGAGAAACTGATATTAGTAACTAAAGATAGCTGCGTTTGATGTCATTATTTTAAAAGTTGCTTTGTAGATTACTTCTGTTAACTAAAGGTACCTGACTGATGCACAGGCTAAATATCGATTCCTATTCAATCTAGCAAGCCTTTCATTTATAGATCAGAAGGTTTTCAAAGCAAATAAATTTTCTTTGAAAATCCTTAACTCAGGAATAGTCGGCCAATCTACATTTAATTATGTCATCAGGAACACACTAACCATCATAAGACAAGTTGGAAGCTACCAAAATATATGTTGGGAAAACAAGTCCCGGCAACCCAAGTTGAAACCTGCGAAGTCTGATAAGAATGTATAGCAGCACGAGTCACTCAGGAAAAATAATTAAACATGAATTCAATAAGTTTGAAAATACTATCAACTTAAGAACTAAAGAATAAGTTTCATAGACGGAATTAATTTGTCAAAGTACTTCCTTTTCTAACACCATTCATAAAGAATGCTCTAGTCTGCAAGTTGTACCTAATTGAATTGATCTACATAAAAGTTGGGGTGTCAACAAGTCACATTCTACCATCATCTAATATTTTTGGTGCTACACCAAACCCTTTAAAGGCACAGTCACCTACTATCCTAAGCTGGGGCCCTTTCCTCTTCTTGAACAAGCTAATGGCGGAGATTTACTCACCCTTTAGCCACATAAAGACTAACTAACGACTTTTATGACCCAATACCTTAACCAAATCTGCTATGTTTACATGGGCCATTATATTTCCTAATCAACCACAAGCGGTATCTATATATCTCTTTACTGACTACGGATGGTGTTCTGATCTAGAACTTGTAATGTGAATATAAAAATCAACTTTAGCTTAAAGTTAAAGTTTTACAGCACTATTTATCATAGCTGCAATAATATATTGAACTGGTAACATGACATTGGAATAATAAACTCAATATGATAGAGTTGATAATGTTGCCATCGATATTGGTAGAAGAGACAACATTAAAATAGGAATGAATGTGATACGCAAACAAATTTGGAGTTGCACTTGTAAAAGAATGACAGAATCTCAGTTTAGGAATTCTGAGCATGTTGAAGTAAACATATAGGAGCTACAAGGGGAGTTGCTCGGATGGAGGGTAATCTTATGATTTGGAGATAGTAGGAGATTGTAAATAAACATGATTCCCAGTTTCACATTGTAGTGATCCTCGTAGCCTACTCCACCTGGTAAAAAAGGGATTGCTTGTTGTTGTTGCCTTAATAGAGTTTCAAAACCATCATTACTTAATTCTTCTGGATTACTGCATACATAAATAATGTAGCCATCAAAGCTATTTTTCTTGACAGCTTAATTTACTACATTTTAAAATGTTTGTCTCGTAATGATTTAGGATACCAAGATATGACACAGATATTAAATATGCTACATATCTGATGTATCTATAAAAGTATTCACAAAGAATACAGAATATGACACAATGCAGACGATAGCCTTGAAAAATAATAGCTGCAATACGAAATCCAAACTGTCTAGTACGTTATGTGGAGATACGAGAGCCTTGCTGTTGCTCATGGCATGCTTCTCATGAATGGAAGACTGGACTAGTTCATGTATCTATCCTTCAAATCATGGTGTGCTTGTGTATTTGACCAGCAACCAGAGTGCTTGTGTGTCTAGGCGCCCCACAAGTTGTGCTGTTTACTGGAGAATTTGACGCGATGATCATTCTTACAGCTGTTATTTTGATCTGTTGTGGTGGAGCTTCATGCCATGCAGTTAGATGTAAGAAGAAGTCCGAGAGAGCGTGCAGCGACATATGGAACACCCAATCAGCAGTGTCAAGGGTCCGAGGGAAATGCTCGTATTCATGCTTCATAGACGATATAGCATGTTAATTTACTAATGTGAAATAAAATAATTTCAAATTGACAGCGGAAGTTGTGATTCAGCCATCACGCTTGCATATATGTATTTGGACCAAATAGTCAACAAGTTTGAAATTATTTCCCTATATAATGTAAGAAAATGTCATTGCAAGCTCTAGAGAACTGTCTAATAGGGTTTAGATCCCTGCAGATTTAACCATAAACAAATATGTTCGCAAGATAGATTCTTGGCAGACCATTAGGAAGTAATCTTAAGGAACAACAGTTTCTGTAGACATTACAACTGAGGTTACTAAATTTATGTGTTTTTCCTTGTGACAATAATCTCCTTTAATTATCCTCAATTATTAACTTGCTGCCATTACCTTAAAATATAATGTTACCCAAGGGCATATGACTTAACAAATTCTATTAGAATAAGTACACCGAGACTAAAACATTTCAAGTCAATGCATTATAAATTATTCAGGTGTGATGTAGCAATGGAAAAAGAGATAGTACAAGTCTCCAACTATTAGTTTTGATGAAACACCATGGTTTAGCCTTCCTGATACAACTTAAGCTCTCAAACGTTTTTGTATATACTCGAAGCACCAAATGCACCGACTCCACCTTTCTGACTAATCAAGCTCAAGAGCTTCATGAGGTTTGACACAAAAGTAAACAGATCGGGAGATCTAATGCAAGTGGGATTGGGAATTTGGTTGAAAATTGGAGTAACGTAAGTGAATAGTATGGCTCCAAGTTAACAACATGCTTAAGAAAGGTGGGGACATTCTCACCTCTAATGTGTTTTATAAAGGGAAAAAAAAAAAATATATATATATATATATATATATATATATATATATATATATATATACGTACGTACGTATATATGTCCTGTTATTTTACCTCATGAAGATGATGCAGTTCTATCATTAAAAATGATATCTTATGAATCCCCACTCTGACAGTCGATAGCTGTATATGTAGTTATGTTGTGTCAAGTCTAACTGATATTTTGGTTTTGGTTTTCAACCTAAATATGTGATTATTCATAAACTGAGGTTGTTAATGACAACGGTATTTCATAATAGCTGAGAATTAACTTGCGTATTTGTTTTTCCTTGTTTAGACTTCACCTAGACAGTTGGATGCTTCCCGTTTTGAGAATAGGAATTCTAGTATTGTTTCTTGTGGGGCTCGTCACAGTGCTGTGCTGACAGGTATGTCACCATTACCATATGCTCCTGGGGACTCAGAACCAATACTGGAGAACTATTGGCTTTTGAGAATTGGCAAAAAAAAAATAATAATAATAATAATTAAAAGAAATCGTGTCAAGAATCATTTCATGGTCAAATGCTAATCTCATGATCATTTCATCTGAGGGCCCACCAGTGAAAATTTTCAAGAGTTTCTTTGAGAAAAACCATTTCATTTATTCACAAGAGAATATAGTTGTGTAATTTATCTTAAAATTAAAGTTTTCTCGTCACTGATTAAGTCATGTCATGTTTCGTTCATACTCTTGTTTGTTTCCTGTTTATCATATTGAAGATGATGGTCATCTATTCACTTGGGGATGGAACAAATATGGTCAGGTATTCCCAATATCTTTGGTAACTCTTAAATATTAAGTAGTGATATTGGTGCTTGTCTTGGTTTCTGATTATTACCTACCCGAACAGCTTGGTTTGGGGGATTCTGCTGACAGAAACATTCCTGGTCAAGTTTCTATTGCTGGTTGCCGACCAAGAAATGTTGCCTGTGGCTGGTGGCATACACTGCTGCTGGTCGATAAAACCGATTAACTTTATTTGTCCGTTAGCAACATGGTGGTCGTACAGTTTTGATAGGTTACTGACCAGTCCACATTTCATTAGTGGAAAGTAGATTTGTTCAAAAATCACCCAAACCAGTTGGGCTGCTGTCTTCACCCTTCTTTTCATTCCCCTTATCAATGTGAATCTAAAACTTCGTAGTGTTGGATCCTTAATACTAACTTTGGTGTACTCGTTTCAGCAATTTTATTTAGTTTTACTTAAGTTGGTTCGAAGTAGATTATTATGTTGCATCAGTTTAATATTTTGTTTCTGTCTATATTATTGTTTAATGGTGAAATTCTTCAGCAATTCTCATTTTAATGTTTTTTTACTTGAACTTTTGTTTAATGATTAAAATATTAACTTTGTAGGTTCTTGGCCAGAAGATCCTATATTTATTTCTTTCCTGTCATAACATCATCCCAGACCCATGGCTATTTGCTAACAATATATAAATGAAGAAAGATCACATCTACTGCTTTTAAAGTCGAACTGTATTAAGGTAGTTTTCAGTCCCTACAACCAAACTTTGAGGAGCTTGTTTGTTGAGAACATAGATAACATCATCAAGAAAGTACGACAAACTAGAGAAGTTGAATTTGTTAACCTCTTTACCAAAAAACCCATTAAGAAAAGCATTTCTTAACATTTAATTGAAAGAGCACTCAAGTATTAACAAGAGTTTTAGAACGGCGAATGAGGACAAGTTTTATGACAGAAGAAAAAATCTCACTAAAGTTAAACATTATATTTATGAACAATATCCTTAGGCTTAAAAGGGAAGGGAAGATGGTGGAAAAAAAACAATTTATGGGAAGGTCTTGTCCATTGGCAACAAAATTTTGATGGAGTCCTTCAAAAGTAGTTGTATGTTTATATTTAGTGGAATTTGTCACATGAAAGGAGGTACCTGAATGTAAAAAACAGGTTTGAGATGGATAAGATGAAGTATTTGAAACCAAACACTAAAGTTAAACATTATATTTATGAACAATATCCTTAGGCTTAAAAGGGAAGGGAAGATGGTGGAAAAAAAACAATTTATGGGAAGGTCTTGTCCATTGGCAACAAAATTTTGATGGAGTCCTTCAAAAGTAGTTGTATGTTTATATTTAGTGGAATTTGTCACATGAAAGGAGGTACCTGAATGTAAAAAACAGGTTTGAGATGGATAAGATGAAGTATTTGAAACCAAAGCCTAAGGTTGAGTGGGACGAGTATATTGATAAGGATTGCTAGACTATTGGGACCAATGTGATGTTCAAAATAACCAAACTTGTTATTGATGGTTCACCCAAGGTCTTATAGGAGTGAGACACAGATGGTTGATAGGGTGATGTGATAACAAAATAGAGGAATACAACTATATTTGAAGAAAAATGGACAATACTTAGAATTATAACCACTGTTTTGACGTTAATAAACAATCATGAAGAGTCGATCACCACATTCGAAATTTTATATGTTTCAGAGTTTGAAACTTCTTTACAATTTGTTTCTTCAAGGGTAATGGTTGAAAAGTAATTTTGACTATATGAAACATTTTTTATGGATTAATTCGTGACAAGAGTTTCAAGCTTCAAAAGGAGTAGATTAGTTTGAGCAAAACTTAGGAAACGTAAAACTTTATTCTTTCTTTTTATACTTTATACAAGAATTAAATCCTCAATTTCTTCAACGTTCACAATATCAAATTTTCTTGCCGAATTTTGTTCTCACACAAATGCAATAGAAGAATCTATTTTTCGAAAGACCTTCAAGAACCAAATTATAATTGTTCTCTTGGTTCTCCAATCACACAAATAGAGTCAACAAGATAATTAACACAACAACGAAATTCAGTCGTGATTATAACAAAAATGAGTTTTGTAACTCAAAAAGAAATTATCATATATTCATAAGAATACATGTATACAATCACTTGTAACAAAATATTACGAAAAAGAAAAGATTGAGTTTAATAGCATAAGTTGTCTTGGTTAAGCGCCCTTTTTTAGTTTTTTTTTTTTTTAGTGTTTCGCCTTTCTGTTTCAGGCCCGTTTGTTGGGTAGTGTGTATATATATTAGGATTTTTCCTTTTGTTTGTAAGATAGAAGTTTCAAATATAATTTTTTGGTTTTCTTTCTTTTCTCTCTAGCTTCTGCTTGTTAGTCTTTTTATGCTTCTTCTCTTGCTTGTGCAATTCTGCTTCTTCCATGGCAGACCTGAATAATCCTGTTATGGTATTAGAGCTTGGTTTTGAGTAGCTCTGTTGTGCGTAACTCTGGTATTTCCTCTCCTTTGTTTTTCTTATCTTGTTTTCTTGTTCTTTTGTCTTGCTTTTTATTGTTCTTGCTCTCTAGTCATGCCTTTCTTTCCTATGGCTGAAAACAATACTCATCCTATCTTTACCTTCATTCCAATGAAAATCCTGCTATCTCCCTGGCTTCACCAATACTAGATGAAATAAATTATCATTCTTGGAACTGCTCCATGCTCACGACACTCAGCGCAAAGAACAACCTTGAATTCATCCTTGTATACTGATCTTTAGTCAAAAGGTGCCACCTAAGTTAAGGAGACTGAAAAATAGGTTTTCACATGGGACTCTTGCTCGTATAACTGATCTTTAGTCAGAAGGTGCCACCTAAGTTAGGGAGACCTCAATGTTTCTGAATTCTACACTAAGCTTCGCACTCTTTGGTGGGATGAAATAGATAACTTCCGACCAAAACCTATTTGTGAATGTAAACCGAGGTGCAGCTGCAAAATTTCTAGTATTATAACCCAAAGAAATATGGAAGATCGTGTTATGCAATTTTTGCTGGGCTAAATGATCAATTTACAAATGTTACTTCTCATATATTGTTATTGGATCCTATTCCCGATATAGCCAAGGTGTTTGTCCTCGTTGCTCAGCAGGACAACTAGCTAGTGGACATCTTATTGCCAACATAAAAGTGCATGACAACAAGATCAATAATGCCACCGCTTCCACCAAGGGCACTATTCACCTGACTTCAAATTCACCAATAACAAACAGATACATAATGTTGTCACTCAAGAAAATAATGAAAACAAGCCTCCCAATGATCATGGAGATATTCGACTAACACCTCAACGGTTCCAGATTTTATCTAATATTCTCAAATAGTACTACCCTGAAACCAATACTTCTTTAGCCCAAGTCAATCACATTGGCTCTGTCTCGGCTGATCATTCTTCTCCAGGTAATATCCAACCAGTTTACACTCAAAATAACCTTTGAAACAAATGGATAATCAATTCTGGAGCCACTGATTATATAACCATTTCTTTGAAAAAAGTTTCCTCCTACAAGAAAACTAATCCCATTAAGATTTCTTTACCTAACAATGATCCTGTGATATCTGAATATTGGAGCACAATTGTTTTCAATTCAAGAATTCAACTCGCTGGTGTTCTTTATGTTCTAACAATTTTCATTTAACCTTATTTATGTATCTAAACTTATCTCTTTTATTTCCTATGAACTAACTTATTTTTTTTAATGAACAACAAAACTAAAGAAGTAAAAAAAATAGTCAAAATATTATTATTGTAAGAAACATGAGTTTCTTTTTTCTTTTCTTTTTTTATCAGCATATAAGTACCCTGCATATGTAAGCTGATGATTGAACATTTTATGCCAACGGTGTTTCTTCCTACCCCATCAAATTCAAAAAATTTCCAGAACTGATTATTTAGTGTGTTCCAGAAATCAAAATCCAGTTTATGGGGGTGCATGAATAAATTTGATGAGATGCAGAAAGAAAAACACCCTAAAACATTTCATGTTAACTGAGATTTAGAATGAAATAAATCTGCCAAGTTTCACTTTCTTTTGCATGCTGGATACAATTTCATTCATATGGTTAAACACAACATTATACGGTTCCTTTTAGTGTTTTATGCTAAAGTTTTCTGATTCATGTACACAGATACATATTGTGCCTTTTGAACTTCATTCAACTTTAAGAGTTTGAGCACCTTCGTGTAAAAACTTGCTATTTCATTGCATTAAGCACTTTTATGTAGCCTCTTTTTGGAAAGGTAGCAATATTATTTGAGCCACAGCAACTAAACACATAGCATTCACGTGCATTCTCATAGTTTCAATGCTCTACTTTTCTAGGTCATAATTATATGCCGCACCAGAAATGAGTTCAAAGCAAGGTGCTAGAAATATTCTTCAGCAGCAAAAAGCACCCTAATGAAGTATCTTTTGTTTACATATATATAGGTATTTAGGTAGTAGCTTATCATTAACACAAACGTAGCAAGTGCACTACGAGGGCATGAACACTTTACACAGGCCCCTCTTCAATATTATAGTTACTTCTTCAAATAGGAGTTTCCATTTCAAACTGAAAACTGGTTTGCAAGGGTCAGCTTTTGTACGAGATAGGGTTTCTCCTCAGCTGCAGAAGATGCAATAATGGACATAGAACATCCATTCTGTGAAAACCTCTGGGAACCTGTGCATGTCAAAGGAAACATACCTTAGTACTTTGCTATAAACTCATGTTTTTGCTGAAATTAAGATTGCAAACTGAATTTGCATTACAATACTGAGTTTCTAGACAGAACTTTAATGTATACACATAGTTTTGAAGGTAAGCGAACACGAGTTTGGATCATTCCAAACTGAAAACCAAAAACTGTAGCACCTCTTAATACGATCAACATCAAAAAACAAGTTTCAGAAACATATTTGGCTACCTCAACAATGAAACAAGCCCAGCTGTCGCTAGAACGGTTTTCCAAGATCCCCTTCAAGATGGTGATATCCAGCTTCCGAATCACTTGAGCAATCTCCAAGAAAAGGCCATGCTCATTGCATATCATCTGTTACAAAAAGTTGTGCACTAGTTCAATAGATGAAAACTTTGTATGCCATTGTTTGTTTTTGAGAGCTAAGTGAGTATGGAGAGGAAATAGCATACCTCAATGAGCATGTGCCCTGTGCATTCAAGATCTTCTATGACTATAGGCCATGCTAGTTCACTTTCAAAGTCAAATGCACAGCTCCTACCTGGGTGGCCACCGTTCATTTTCTGTCTTTTGCTCTCACCAACCTAGACACCAACTTATGTAAGTTATTCCAAATGTTTGATGCAAGTCTTTGTCATAAAACATGTTGTATATAAGGTTTTCCATGTTGTATTCCACCCATTATCAAATGTCTAGGCTAAAAGGATAAATATAAAGATTTTGTGGGGGCATACAAACACAATGGATTGCAAGCAAAAGTAGATTTAGGTGACAGAAAACAAATAGAAGTTTCCTAATCCAGAAGATAAAACATTTGCTTTTAAGTTTTCGGAACAAAATCGAGCCTTACCGTTCGATTGGCAAATCGTTTCAGTTTCTCGGCCTGACTTGTTATCTTTCTCAAGTAGAGCATGTGCTTTATGGTCCGTTCCAAGAGGTTGTCAATGCTACACTGCATACCATAACACCAATGTTAAAATTTCACTAAGTTCAAAAGGGAAATCAAATAATTAGCTTTTGTCCTGAAACACAAAAACTTACCCTTCCACCATCTGGGACAAGTTCTCTCAACTCCTTCATTCTGTCCATGATAAGTTGTCTATCTCTTGGCCTAGCCTTTTGGTTGTTAGCAACTTTTGTTCTTTTCTTGTTTGTGCTAGAGAGCTTTGGTCCAGTAATAGGAAGCATATGACAATCTTCCTTTTCCTGTGGCACCTCATCAATCAATAAGCTTCCATTTCCCTCAAAAGATGATGAAAAATGGTTAGAAAATTCATATTTTCTCTTGACGGAAACTGCAGGCACAAGATCATTCTTCACATCAGAATCATCCACCATCAAAGTGTAGCTTTCTTCTGAAAATTTTTTTGGCTGCAGGGAACCACTAATCTCTGTTGGCATAGTTGTAAGAGATCTGATACTGTTTGAAATACTTGAAGTATCATCTGCAGCACTACATAAATTGCCAACAACAGCATCTAAAAGATATTCTGGATCAAGATCTTCGGGAAACCCAAAACCTTTAATATGATCACTCTCTTTTTTATTGGTTATCAGACACGAGGTATGGTATGCATCACCAACAGAGTATGCAACTGATCCAAGTGCTTTGTGCAATTCTGACTCTGAGGGAAAAGTGAAGTCATTGAAATTCTTAGCATCATAGTAACCGCTTTCAGTGCCTCCAAACTGTTTCTCTGTCATATTTTTCACAGAGAAAGAGTCTAATCCATTTGACATCTCTTCAAAAACTGACCAGGACCACATCTCTGCTTCCATGTGATTTGGTTTTGTCTCCATCTTACTAATATGTCTAGGAACAGTTGACATATCAATTGATGAGGAACCTATGTCATTTACATTTTCTCTTTTCAGAGATTTTAGTAGATTTTGTCTTGACACAGAACAGTCATCTTGAATAAATGATAGCATTGTTGGGTCCAGACCTGTTGAACCATTTGCACTGTTCGAAGCAGTACTGGTTGAAACTTCACTTTTCCATACGGTTTTAGTAACAGAAGATGATTCGTCCAAGCTATTCATCAAATTATGCATTAGGTCTGAGAATGACCAATCTTGGTAATCAGTTCCCATGTTCAAAGGGGAAATATTTGCTTCCATGCAATCAATAGATTGGAGCTTCTCCTTCACAGTGGTAACGAATTCCAGGTCTTCAGCAACCTAAAATTTTGACAGGACAAGAAAACATCATGTAATTATACAAAACATTGAGCCAAAATTTGAAACAAAAATACACATGCTGTCACAAGTCACAAAGGACTATTGCACCAATTAACACACTAATAATAAGAAATAAAATCTTTGTACCTAAACTTTCACGGATGTGAAAACTGAAAACAATACAAACACATAAATATGATCTTTTATCATCAAAAGTTCACTCCTTTAAAGGAGAAGTCATGCCAAATTTAAGATCCTTTTCCAAAACAGAAATCCAAAATTTAAGGTAGGGAACAAGATTGCCAGAATTTGTGGACAGGATTAATAAATATGCATGCATCAGGGTACCATTTTAACTATAAAAGCCACAGCCTGTCTGGGTCAGGATCCAAATACTGTACCTCTTCAAATGAACCAAACTGCAAAACCCCTAGTGGAAGAACCGGTACCAGCACAATAGTCTGCAAAAGAAATTCAAATTTTCAACTCAAGATTTGTTTAAATTGACCCATTTAGTGCATAAATATTATGTTGAGGCAAGCCTAATATCAGTTGATTTTTCTACTCATTAGCACACTGATTACGCAGAAAGCTTTATGCTATACCAGAAAGTAGGAATCAAAATCAAAATCTTATTTGTAGTACAAACAAAATATATAAAGGTAAGGCATAATACCTTGATGCCACATGCAATTTGAAGAAACCACTCATCAGGACACTGGAGACGTAGAAGATTGCTGTTATTAAGTATTCCAAAGAAGCATGATTAATTAATTTTATTTCTAAATGCAAATTGTAAGTACAGAATCTCACCTCTGTGATTAAATCAGTGTCAAATTTACTGGTAAGAATATCCTCACAGGAAACCCAACAATGATCCCTGGCAAGAGCTACTTTACCAACAACCCTGAAGAATGAATAAAGTCTTATTCAGTTTTCATCATCTTTAAAAATCATAGCACAAATACCTTGTGGTACACAAGAATACTATACTTAATTTAGCATTCTTTATGGATCTCAAAACACAAGATAAGTGACATGCAGAACCACTGGAAACATTCACTCAAGAGTTTTCTAAAATATAAAGCATACATGATTGTCATATCTTTGAGAGCACACTGCTGGTGTGAATATATACAAGAATAAATTGAGGAACTTAAAGAAGTAAACACTCTCTACTCTTTATATAATTATGGCATAAGGTTTCCTGCAAGGACTAAGAAAATCACCATTCGTTCTCATTTCAATTAGCAAAGTTTCCAAAACAAGACAAGCATAAAATTGGAAAATGAACTTGATGTTTTTGTCTTTTTTAGTTTTCTAAAATGAAAATTACTTTGAATCAGATGGAGCAATTCACAAGAAGTTTAGACATAAAGAACAACAAAACAAAAGTTGTTACCCTTCTCCCAAATTGTATTTACGATGGGACATTTCAATCATGAGAAGTCGAACTGAATAATCTCCTGAATAATCAGTACTTTCACCTCTTGAAAAATATAACTCATCTGGGGATTTGAAATTGACGTCATCCCACATACTTTCCTCAACCTCATTTCTTTTCTGGTAACCATTTTCCCAGGTCAAATTCCTAAAACATACAGAGTTTTTGTGTCATATACACAAGATCTCAAATTCAAAACAGCAAACACAATTTCATTCAACATACCATCAAACCAATTTCAAGTGATAAGTAACACACTAAATGGGATTGTGGACATTGAGTTTACTCACTTATGTTAATTACAAGTTCTTATAACAGGCTAATATATGCTTGAATGGTAACTGATACAGTAAAGCAGTTAAGTTTCAGTTAGATCAAAGGATTAACAAATCTATTCCTTCGAAAACGTGTCATATAGCACAAAAACAAAAGTAACTCAATGAAACAAAGAAACTTACATAGGAAAATGGTGGTTAAGCTTCCAAAAAACAGCATATTTCCATCGTGTGTGATCACAAAAGCCCTTCAACAACGAAGTTATGGAAGTGGCTTCCATCTGTTCTACTTTTCCAGGACTATGCAAAACAAAGAAGGAACACTAAAGAAAACCCAATAACAACTTCAAACACACACCTAGCTTCCTCGGTATGAACCTCTACCCGCTTGCTTAATTCTCAAACCTGCTCTTCTTTTGATCGGTGGCCCTGTTGTACTAAGGAGCATGAAAATAACCATAGCTTGGCTCCTCCAACACAAAACTATGAGAAAGTATGTGTTTAGAGCCGTGCTGTCAAAATCAATGACGGCCACAAGTGCTCACTATTTCCATTTTTTGTGCCATTTTTAAGCAAATTGAAGCCATACTCCAAGGAGACAGACACTGCTTTTAGAAGAAAATCCCCAAACTAAGAACGAGGCTTCAAAACAGCTCAACACAGAAGAACGCACATCCTGTAACACCAGAGAAAAAAACTTTGTCAAGATTTTGACCAATAAGTCTGTTTAATAACTGGGAAATAGTTCAATTTTCTTGGGAAGGAAAAGCAGGAAGTCAACTCTGGGAATGAAGAATCAAATTCTAGTATGATACAATTTGCTCAGTCAGAAACTCAGAATAAAACAACCAACCCATAAACCAAAATCCTATCTTTATTGATGATTCATTTTCTAGCAACCAAAGGGTCATCGCATTTGAGCAGTAACTGACAAGACAACCCCTATGCTGATGATAATGATACTTACCACTTCTACTTTTGACTGTGGAATCAAAGAATTTCACCATACACAAATTCATTACACTCCATGAGAAAGAAGCAAGTGAAACTTCCCCACCCACTAAAAAAAGAGATTTTGATGGATGATCAAAAGACCCAGAAGGCAGAAAAGAAGTGGGAAAAGGAGAGAGGGGTGGCAATTTGTCTTTTTCGCACTCAATAAAAGTCCACACTACAGAAACCACAAGAACACAAAGCCTTGGTTTTCTACTATTAAACATGCCAACAGCAACAGCACACCCCTTTTTATATCAGAATAACGTCATTTGCATTCACTCTTTCATCTTGCGGATTTGAAAGTGATTCAGAGGTGGATTTGATAAAATGGGGAAGAGCAAAGTGGGGAGGGGACCCCACAGACAGAGACACTGAGAGTGACAGAAGCTGCTGATGATTCTACTGCACTTTGGAGCGCGTGGGAAAAGGAATTTCGACTTTCTAATGACATTAACAGTAACAGTAACAGAGACAAGTTCTGTTCTAGTTGAATCTTCTCCTCGGGATTCTCTCCTCATTGCAAAAACTCATTATTGCACATTGCCCAACCAAACAGAACTCTCTCGGTGATGTTTTTTTCTGAAGTATAGAATCATAAAACTCAGTGATGATAACGTATAGACAAATCAACACATAGAAAAACAATGAAGTTATTATGTGCCAATGTTTTATATTATTATTCGATTCTGAAACACTAATAAATTTGTTAAATTTCTATACAATTTTTGAACACTATGTTAAATTTTAGGATTTAAGGATTTTTTTTCCCAAATTTTGACGGGATTGGTCTCTGGGAAACTGTAATATATTTGGATCACTAAGTATTTAAAAAAAAAGAGTGAATATAATTCTTTTATATAATTATATTAAATTTTTTTAATATATAAAACACATTTTCAATATATTAAAACGAAAAATATATTCAGATAAACGATTCAAATACTAAAATAAAATAAAAAAATAAACGATTCAAATATTAAAATAAAATGTATCTAACAAATTAAAAAAAATGTAAAAAAACGTTTGATAAAAATAATTAACTAATTAAATTAAAATATTATATTTATATATCTTTATAGTTTGAAAATTAAAATATATCAAAAAAATTGAACAGAAAGGAAATTTTAAATTTTAATTTCAAAGTTCAAAAAATAAAAGATACTTAATCTTAAATTTTATTTCTCATTAATTAATACCATAAAGTTAAATTTACCTTTCATTTTTCAAATACAAGTTTAAACATTTTTTATTCTCAAATTTAAATCATTTATTTTTATCCAAATGAAAAGTTAATATTTTATATCTCATATTGATTACTGTTTTACATTTTTAAAGTCTAGTTTAATATTTTTTTAAATAGATATATTCTTATTTAATATTATACTAATGGCCATAAAACTGATTTTGTTCAATTTATGTATTAATCATTATTTTATTTTATTCATATTTTAATTATTTATTATTATATTAAAAAACATAAGTATTAATAAAATTCTAACACATCTCTCTTAGTTGCGTGTTCGCAATTTTTCACTTTATCCCATTAATGGATAAATTTAGCTCAAAATCTATCGATAAATACTCAAAATAAAAATTTAAAAGTAGAAGTATAATATATATATATATATATATATATATATATATATATATATATATTAATTTAATCTATTTGTAAAAGGAAAAATATAATCACGTTGTTTCATCTAATGATTGATTAGGTTGTTTCATATAATGAATACGTGTTATTAGAAATCATTTAAATGTAATCTTGATTTATAAAAATATGTTACAAATTAGTTTGCATTCACTTCGAACTCTATTTCTCCATGTCCAAAAATACACTATCGAAATTGGTATAGGATTCAAATTTAATAGATGAATTTATGCTGATATATAGGCAACATATATTGGTAAAACTAATGCCAATAAGATCACCCCTTTAAACAAAGATTAATTTCGTAAGGATCACTTTGTATAGAAATTAGATTAATTAACATCTTTATTCGAAAATCAAAATATAGTTTTTAAAGATGAAATTAAATATTTAGTTCCTAAAATTTTGAATAAATGTACTTCCTCTTAAATTTAAAAAGTATTTTAACCCCTCAATTTTTAAAAAATACAGTGTTAGTTATTAGTTAGGACATGATAACAAAAGCAATGAGATGATGTTATTGATGTTTATCAGGGTCCACTTCCAAAAGTCACGTCATTATTTTCATTAATATTGTTTGACTCCCAATATTAAAAACACATTTTTAAAATATTTGAGAAATCAAAGTCTACTTTTCTTTATTTTGGAAAACCAAATCAGATTTTGCTTCCAGTTTAGGCTACAAATAAGTTAATTACTTTTAAATTATGAAAAAATTAACATTAATCTTAATTTTTTAAATAAAGATATAACTACAATGAGAAATATAAACTTCTCCCCAACAATTACATCACATTATTTTAAATTACATGTATTTCTTGTAAAATATTCTTAGCAATTTTTATAATCATTGTTATTGCTAGAAATAGTATTTTAAAAGTAAACCTACTCAAATACCATTCAAGATTATTTTATTAAAGAATATATCATATGAATATACTATTTTACATAGTCAGAGTGACACATTAAATCATAAAATTATTTTAACTAATTTTTTATTTCTTAAGAAAAATTAAAAAAAATAGAAAAGAGAATCGCTCTATACCCATATTTTCCAAACATTTATATGCATAATGCCTGAACCTCCAATATTAGGCCTTAGTATGTGTTACTCACACAAATATATATATATATATATATATA